>Ga0209577_10000015_pt1 | contig 134810 bp, 125 predicted proteins | sample GraSoiAngelo_109_FD_185874 | JGI IMG/M metagenome (GOLD analysis project Ga0209577, IMG submission 185874) | Grasslands soil microbial communities from the Angelo Coastal Reserve, California, USA - 14_0903_12_20cm (SPAdes) (version 2) | ecosystem: Environmental > Terrestrial > Soil >... | reverse complement strand
GTGGCGACGGGGTCATCGGCGAACCAGGGAGGGACGGCCACCGCCGGCGCAGACGGCTCGAGCACGCGCACGTCGTAGCGGCCGTGGAGGCGGTCGAAGGCCTCCTGCTGGGCGTGGCGGTTGGGGGCGGGCAAGGACCGAGGGACGATGATCACGCGCCAACCGCCTCGTAGACGGCGCCGAGGGCGGGGGCCACCACCTCGGGAGCGACCACGGCGCGCGCGGCTGCGATCCCCGCCTCTCCGTGCGAAACGGATCGCCAGCGCCGGCGCGCCGCCTCGGCCAGCGCCGCCGGGTCGCCGGGGGCGACCAGACCGTCGGGATCGACCAGCTCGGGCAGGGCGCCGATCCGGCTGGCCACCACGGGAACGCCGTCGGCCATCGCCTCGGCCGCCGACAGCCCGAACGTCTCGGCCGAACGGGAGGGCACGAGCGCCAGCGCCGCCTGGCCTCGCACCTCGGCAAGGGCCGTGGGATCGAGCGACCCGGCGAAGCGCACGTCGGCGTCGGCGCCGCGGCGCTCGAGCTCCGAGCGCAACGGCCCGTCGCCCGCGACGACCAGCGGCAGGCCGATCGACTGGCACGCCTCGATGGCCACGTCGACGCCCTTCTCGGGCGCCAGGCGACCGCTGACCAGGGCGTGGACGCCGCGGTCCGCTCGCGAGCGCACGGCCAGCGAGCGCACGGGATGGGGCACCACGTACACGCGGTCGGCCGGCAGCGGTGCCCCCAGATCGGTCAGCCGCTGCCGGGCAAACCGGCTGGGAACGATCACCGCGTCGGCCAGGGAGACCATCCGCCGCTGCCACAACGACAGCGACGCGCCGTACACCGCCGCCTCGGCGCCGGTGCCCCGGCAGTTCAGCCGCACCCCGGGCAGCGTGTTGCGGGCGTGGCAGCGCGTGCAGTCCGCCCCGCGGGTAAAGCACGTCCCCACCGCGCAGATGAGCCGGTAGTTGTGCAGGTGGAGGACGACCCGCGCCCCCGCATCGCGCGCCGCGGCCAGCGCCCGCCACCCCAGGGTGGGGTTGAGGTTGTGGGCGTGGACGACCTTCGCCCCGGTGAGGCGCACGGCGCCGGCGACGTCGGCGGGCGCGAGGCCGCCGCTCAGGAGGCCCGCCGCCGCCCGCGCGCGACCGAGCCGGGCCGAGTCGCGCTCGAGCAGCTTGACCTCCTGGCCCAGGTGCTCGGCGACCAGCCAGCGCAGGTCCTCCACCGCGCGCTCTTCTCCGCCCGTGGTGCGGTAGCGGTTGTGCAGGAACAGGATCACCGCGGGCAAACCTAGACTGGCCGGCCCATGGCGCCCACCGTCTCGATCGCCGTGCCCACCCGCGAGCGCCCCGAGTACCTGGCCGTGGCGCTCGAGTCGATCGCGCCCCAGGCGGCCTCCGCCGGCGCCGACGTGCTGGTCATAGACGACGGTGCGCTGGCCGAAAACGAGCGCCTGGCGGCCCGCTTCGGGGCGCGCTACGTCGCCCACCCCGAGCCGCGGGGATTGAACGCCGCGCGCAACACCGCGCTGCGGCACACGTCAGGCGAGCTGGTGGCCTTCGTCGACGACGACGTGCGGGTGCTCCCGGGCTGGCTTCAGGCGCTGGCGCGCGGCGCGCAGACCGACGCCGATGTGCTGACCGGTCCCATCATCGCCCGCTTCGAGGATCACGCGTTTCGCATGTGCGGGCGCGAGGGCCCGCCAATCACCGCCCAGGACTACGGTCCCCAGGACCGCGACGTCGAACGCGCGTGGGGAGCCAACATGGCCGTGCGTCGCTCGGCCGTGGCGCGCATAGGCGAGTTCGACGAGTCGCGCGAGCTATATGGGGACGAGCAGGAGTGGCAGCATCGTCTGCGCGCCGCGGGGGGGCGCCTGCTCTATGTGGCCGCGGCCACGCTGGAGCACCGCCGCGCCGGCGACGATGCGCGCCTGCGCGCGCTGGCGCGGGCGGCCTTCGCCCGCGGGCAGGCCAGCCGCCGCTTCGACGCCTTCCTGGGCCGGGCCCCTTCGCTCATGCGCGAGCTGCGCGTGCTGGCCGGCTGCCTGGTCCACGCCCCCCGCTTTCGCTGCGCCAACGGGCTGGTGATGGCCGGCCACTCGCTCGGCCGGCTGAGCGCCGTGGCGGGAAGCCGATCGGTCGGGCCCGCCGCGCCGCCCGGGCAGAGCCCCGACTTCCTCTCCGGGCGCAGCGGAACGGTGGGCGGCCGGCGCGGTCAGCTGCGCGCGCTCGGCGACGCGGCGCTCGACCTGCTCGCCGTCGCCAGCGCCCAGCGCCGGCGGCTGCGCGCCGCCGGCCGGGTCAGCCCGGGCGAGCCCCTGCGGGTGCTGGCGCTGGCGGTCGTGCGTCCCGAGCACGCGGCCTCCATGGCCGCGATCGGCGCCGAGCTGGAGCGCTCGCGCCACCGGGTGGAGCTGGCCACCGGACCCCCGGGCGAGCTCGGCAAGTTCCAGAACCTCAACGCGCTGCTCGCCGCCCATCCGCCCGCCGGCCGTGACTGGCTGATCGTGGTCGACGACGACATCGAGCTGCCGGCCGGCTTCCTCGACGGCTTCCTGTTTCTGTGCGAGCGATTCTCGCTGCGCCTGGCCCAGCCCGCGCACCGGCTGGTCTCCCACGCCGCCTGGCCGGTGACCCGGCGGCGGGCACTGAGCGTGGCGCGCGAGACGCCGTTCGTGGAGATCGGGCCGTGCACCGCGTTTCGCCGCGACACCTTCGAGGCGCTGCTGCCCTTTCCCGACCTGCGCATGGGCTGGGGCCTGGACGCCCATTGGGCGGCGGTGGCTCGCGAGCGCGGATGGCGGGTGGGGGTGATCGACGCGTTGCCTATCGCCCACCGCTCCCGGCCGGCGGGCGCCGCCTACTCGCGCGAGGCGGCGGTGCGCGAGGCGCGCGAGTTCCTCGCCTCGCGTGCCTACGTCCCGCGCGAGGAGGCCAACCGCACGCTGGCCACCCACCGGCGCGTGCCCTCCCCGGTATGAGCGCGCAGACCCCGGGGCCGGCTAACCGCGCGCGGCCGCGCGTGGTCGTGGTAAGCGAGTTCTACCCGCGCGCCGCCGACCCCGTCCTGGGCTTCTGGGCCCACCGGCAGGCGCTGGCCACCCGTGAGGCGGGCGCCGATATTCGCGTGCTCGTGCTCTATCGCCCGCTGCCGGCGCGAGCCAAGCTGGGCGAGGGAGTGGGGCCCGCGCTGTCGGAGCTCGCGCGACTGGTGCGCCAGCCGCTGCTCCAGGAGCGCGACGGGCTGGAGGTGCGCTACGTGCCGTTCGTCTCGCCCGAGCGCTCCCGCGCCTACGCGCGCTGGGGCGCGTGGGCGGCACCCCCGCTGACGCTGGCGCTGCGGGCCCTGCGGCGCCGCTTTGCCTACGAGCTGATCCACGCCCACAACGCCGTCCCGGTGGGAGACGCCGTGCTGCGCGCCCGCGTCGACGTGCCGCTGGTGGTCTCGGTCCACGGCGGCGACGTGCTATTCACCGCCCCGCGGGTCCGGGGAGGGGCGGCGGCAGTGGCCCGCACCCTGAGCGCGGCGCGCCTGGTGCTGGCCAACAGCCGTGGCGTGGCGGACCTGGCCGCCCAACACGGCGCGCGCGCGGTGCGCGTGGTCCCGCTCGGGGCCGATCCGCCGCCCGACCGATCGTCAGACCCGCCTGCGCGCTCCGACCCCGAGCGCGGACCGGTCCTGATCACGGTGGGACACCTGGTGGCGCGCAAGCGCCACGCCGACGTGATTCGCGCGCTGGCCGTGCTCGCCTCGCGCCACCCGGGGCTGCGCTACCGGATCGTCGGCGACGGGCCCGAGCGCGAGCCGTTGCGCGCGCTGGCGGCGCAGCTCGGGGTGAGCGATCGCGTCGAGCTGGTCGGCCAGCTCGAGCCCGACGCGGCGCGGGCCGCGCTGGGCGGCGCCGACCTGTTCGTGATGCCCAGCACCGAGGAGGCGCTGGGGATCGCCTATCTGGAGGCCATGGCGGCCGGCGTGCCGGCGATCGGCGCCGCGGGCGAGCCCGGCCCGCAGGAGATCTCCGCCGCCGGAGAGGGCATGCGCCTGGTCGCCGCGCAGGACCCGACGGCGCTGGCGGCCGAGATCGGAGCCCTGGTGGGCGACCCACAAGGGCGAGAGCGACTGGGGCGGGCGGGGGCCGAGACGGTGGCCCGGGCGTTTTCCTGGGAGCGCTGCGGGCGCGAGACGGTCGAGGCCTACCGCCAGGCGCTCGCATGAAATCCACGGCGCTTCAGCCGCACAGGCGCGCGCTCGAAGCGGTGGATGTACGGGAGCCTGCCGTACAATCGTGGGCATGGCTAGCCGAGCAAGGTCGCGGCGAATCGAGATCCGCGTGACCGATGAGGAGCGGGTAGCCCAAGAAGCCGCCGCGGAGGCGCTTGGGGTCACGCTTAGCGAGTTCTACCGTCAGGCCGCGCGGGCCAGCGCCGAAGAGGTCCTGGCGGAGCGCTCGCGCGTCGTGCTCGACGACGACGAGGCGGCGCGGTTCCTCGATGCGCTCGACCATCCTGAGCGCTTCGAGGACGGACTTCGGCGGCTCGCCCAGCGCCCTCCGGTCTTGCCGTCGTGAGTAAGCTGCGGCCGGTCGAGCCGCTCGACCCCGGTCGCCATCACCTCACAGACTTCGAATGCGGCACGCCGGCGCTCGACCGTTGGCTGCGCGCGTACGCCGGCCAGCCCCAGCGCCGCGACGTCGCTCGCACCTTCGTTGCCGTCGACGAGGGGCTGCCAGTCCTCGGCTACTACACGCTCGTTGCGGGACAGATCGAGCACGTCACCGCGTCCGAAGCGGCGCGCGCCGGCGTCTCGCGGCACTACCCGATTCCGGTCTGCGTGCTGGCCAGGCTTGCGGTCACCAGCTCCTGGCAGGGCCAGGGGCTCGGAAGCGCCCTCTTGCGCGACGCTCTTCGGCGAGTCCTCGGGGCAGCCGAGGAGATCGGCATCCGCGCCGTCCTCGTCCACGCCATCGACGAGGACGCCGGCGGCTTCTATCGCCGCTATGGCTTCGAACCCGCCACCGCCGACGGTCTTACCCTGATGGTCGCGCTGGAGGCCGTTCGCACCCAACTGACGGGCTGGCGCCCATCCGGTCGCTGATGCGCCGGCGACTGCGCGCACGGATCGTGGCTCGGGAAGGCAGTCGATGAGCGCTGCCGACGACCGGCCGGTCCTGTTCGTCACCGGCCACGCTCCGGCCGACCGCACGGGGGCGTTCGGGCGGCTGCACGAGCGCGAGGGGGTGCACTTCGCCCGGTTCGGCGGGCGCCGGGCCCACGGGGGGCCCGAGGACCCCGAGCTCCGCGCGCCCTGCCAGCGCATCGCCCAGCGCGACGCCTTCGCCCTCGCCGGCTCGGGCGACTATCGGGCGGTCATCTGCGGTACGGCCGGGCGCCTGGCGCTGCCCGGGGCCTGGCGGGGGGCGCGGCGGGCGCGGGTGCCGTTCCTGTTATGGGCGTCGCTGTGGGCCCACCCGCGCACGGCGGTGCACCTGCTCGGCTATCCGCTCGTGCGTCGGATCTACGCCGACGCCGATGCCGTCGTCGCCTATGGGAGCCACGTCGCCGCCTATGTGTCAGCGCGCGGAGCGCGCAATATTCATCTCGCCCCCCAGGCGGTGGACAACGATTTCTGGGCGGCGCCGGCCGACCCCGAGCCGCCGCCCGACGGGACCTTCCGGGCGTTGTTTGTGGGAAGACCCGGGCGGGAAAAAGGTCTACGGGTGTTGCTCGAGGCCTGGCGTGCGTCGGGTCTGGTGGCACCCAACGCCGCGCTCGTCCTCGTCGGCGAGGGGCCCCCACCCCCTTGGGTTCCCGCCGGCGGCGCGGTGTTTTGCGTGGGGGAGCGCCCGCCCCAGGACGTGCGCAACTTCTACGCCGGCGCCGACGTTGTGGTCATGCCATCGATTTCCACGCCCACGTTCCGTGAGCCGTGGGGTCTGGTGGCCAACGAAGCGATGAACCAGGGGACCCCCGTGATCGCCTCCGATGCCGTCGGCGCCGTCGCCGGCGGACTGGTGCGCCATGAGCGCAATGGCCTGGTCGTCGGTGCGGGGGACGGGGCGGCGCTGGCGGGCGCGCTGCGGCGTCTGTTCGACGATGCCGGGCTGCGGGCGCGGCTGGGCGCCGCGGCAAGGCGCGACGTGGCCGCCTTTACCTGGTCGGCGTGGGCCGCGGGGTTCTCGGCCGCCCTGGCCAGCGTCGGGGCCTCGCGGGCCGGGGCGTTGGGCGCTCAGGCCCCGCGCGGCGGGGCCTGGGGCGAGGATTGCTAGCGTGGGCCGGCGACTCTGTTCCCCCGGCCCCGCCTGCGCCGTCTGCGCGGCGGGCCCCCGAGCGCCCGCGGGAGGGCGCCGTTCGCAGCTCATGCGCGCACTTGGCTTCGTGACCGCAACCCCTCGCTCGCTGCGCGCCGCGCCGGTGGTCGGAGCCGTGGCCGCTGCGCTGTTGATCGGCGCGCCGCCCGCGCTGGCCAACCGCGGCGACGACATCATCCGGGAGTGCCTGGCCAAGGACAAGGTCACCGGCACCTACAGCCAGGCCGACTACGCCTACGCGCTCGCCCACCTGCCCGCCGACGTCGACGAGTACTCCGACTGCCGGGCGGTGATCACGCGGGCCAAGCTGGCCTCCGCGGCCGGCGCCCCGGCGCCGGGCGCCGGCGTGGCGGGCGGCAACCCGTTGGACTCGGCCAGCCCCGGCGAGCGCCAGGCGGTGGCGCAGGCCCAGCGGCGTCGCCCGGTCCAGATCGCCCCTGGCCAGACGCCGGTGGCGCCGGACGTACCGATCCGCACCGCCTCGTTCCTCAACACGCTGCCCACCCCGCTCGCCATCGCCCTCGCCGTTATGGCGGCCTGCGCGCTGCTGAGCGCGGCGGCGCCGCTGCGTCGACTTGTCCGCTCACGCCGTCTCCGCTGACCCCGGGCGCGGTGGCGCTGCGCCCGATGCCCGTCGCCTGGGCGCGAGCGTCGTCCTCGGCGCGGCGGTCGGGGCCGGCCTGGCGGCGATCGCCTTTGCCGCCAAGGGGGGCCTGGAGCTAGACCCGACCGCCACGGTCGAGATCGTGCTCACCCTCGGGGCCGGCCTGATCGTGGCCGCCTCGCTGCTGGCCACCGAGCTGCGTCCCCGCTACGGGCTGGGAACGGTCATGGCATTCGCGCTTCTGGCCGCGCTCACCGGCGCCTCGGTGCTGTGGTCGGTGCAGCCGTCGGACTCGTGGATCGAGAGCGGGCGCACGTTCGCCTACCTGGCCGTGTTCGGCATCGCGATGGCCTTGGTGCGCTGGGTGCCGGCCCGCTGGTCGAGTGTGGTGGTGGGGATCCTGATCGCCGGCGTGGCGGTGTGCGGGTGGGCGCTGCTCACCAAGGTGTTCCCCGACGACCTCAACCCCCATGAGATCTACGCCCGGCTGCGCCAGCCGTACGGCTACTGGAACTCGGTCGGGCTGACCGCGGCCATGGCCGTCCCCGCCGCGCTGTGGCTGGGCACGAGGCGAGGGCGGCACGCGGGGCTGACCGCCCTGGCGTTTCCCGCACTGGGGGTGCTGCTCGTGGCGATGATGCTCTCCTACTCGCGCGGGTCGCTGGTGGCCATGCTCCTGGGCTGCGCGCTGTGGTTCGCCGCCGTGCCACGGCGCCTGCGCGGAGCGGCGGTGCTCGGCGTGTCCGCCTTGGGCGCGGCGCCGATCGTGGCGTGGGTGTTCTCGACCGACACGTTGACCAAGAACCGCATCGACCCTGGGCTGCGCGCCGACGCCGGGCACGAGCTGGGCGTGCTGCTGGTGCTGATGGTGGGCCTGCTGCTGGCCGCCGGACTGATGGTCGGGTTCCTGGCCGACCGCCGCCCGCTGGGCCACCGCGCCCAGCGCCAGGTGGGTATCGCCCTGCTGGTCGCGCTGGCGCTGGTGCCGGTGGGGGTGGCGGCCGGGCTGGCCTCCAGCCACCGCGGCCTGACCGGCACGATCTCCCACGACTGGAACAGCCTCACCAACCCCAACGCGCGCACCCCGCCCAACGACCCCAGCCGTCTGACCGCGGTGGCCAGCGTGCGCGCGCGCTACTGGAACGAGGCGCTGGAGATCTTTCGCGATCACCCGGTGGCCGGAGTGGGGGCGGACGGCTACGCGACCGCCCGCCTGCGCTATCGCAACAACGTGCTGCAGGTCCACCACGCCCACGGCTACGTGGTGCAGACCCTGTCCGACCTCGGGCTGGTGGGGGCCGGGGTGACGCTCTTGCTGCTGGCCGCCTGGGTGCTGGCCGCGCTGCGCTCCAGCGCCCCGTTCGGCTGGCCCGGCCCGGCGCGCGGGCGCCTGGGCCTGGGCTTGCTCGCGCGCCTGTCGGGCGAGGCGCGACCGGGGGCCGGCGAGGCGGCGGAGGCTGAGGCCTCCGGCGGCCCCGCGACGCCCGCGACGCCGGCGGGAGCAGGCGCGACGGTCGCCGGGACGCTCCCGCCGATGGCGGGCGCCGACCCGTCGGCCGATCCGGCCCAGGGTGCCGGGGGCTCGGGCTCGGTGGCCCCCGCGGCGACCACCGCCTCGCCCCTTCCCTCCTCGGCGCCGGCTCCGGGGGCGACCGGCGCCCAGCACCCCTCCGGAGCGCCCTCGAGCGCCTGGTCGCCCAACGGGGTCGATGGTGGGGTCGCGGCGGCCCAGCCCGTCCCGGGACGCGGCTGGCGCGCCGAGCTGCCCGCCGAGCAGATCGGCCTCATAACGCTGCTCTCGATCGTGCTGATCTTCGGCTTGCATTCGCTCGTCGACTGGACGTGGATCGTTCCGGGCAACGCCTGCGTGGCGCTCCTGGCGGCGGGCTGGCTCGCCGGGCGGGGCCCCCTCTCGGGCCCGGGCGTCCTGCGGCGAGTCGGCGGCCGCGTGGCAGCTCCGCGCCCAGCCGGAGCCTCGCTGCCCGAGCGCGCCCTGGCCGCGGTCGGCGCGCGCCCGGGGACCTGGCTGGCGGCGACGCTGGTGGTGATCGTGGCCTTGATGCTCGCGGTCTCGGAGTGGCAGCCACTTCGCTCCACCCAGGCGGTCGACCACGCCTTCGCCGCGCTCCAGCGACACGACCTGCGCGCGGCAATCCAGGACGCCGTCGATGCCGACGGGCGCAACCCCCTGTCCGTCGATCCGTTGTTCGATCAGGCAGTGATCTACACCAGCGCCCAGAACCCCGGTGCCGCCCGCGCCGCGCTCGTGCGGGCGGTCGAGCGCCAGCCTGCCAACCCGCAAACGTGGATCCGCCTCGGCGAGTTCGACCTCGACCAGCGCAGCGACACGCAGAGCGCGTTTAGCGAGCTGCGCCCGGCGCTGTACCTCGACCCGCGCTCCTACCAGGCGATCGGCGACTTCCTCACCGTGATCAGGCGCATGGGCGGAACGGCGCCGCCGACGGTGACCCCGGGGCAGACGGCGCCTCCCGTGACCTTGCCTTCCACGGCTCCGCAGGCCGCGCGTTCGCCCAAGCCGGCCGGACACTAGCGGTGGGCCGAGGCTCACTCCCCGCCCGCACCCTGACGGGCCTGCTGGCCGGAATCTCCTGCCTGCTCGCTCTGCCGGGCGCCGCCGGCGCCTCGGGATCACAGGAATCGATGTTCCAGGACGACAAGCTGCTCGTCTACGCGCGCCCGTCGACGGTGGCGCGCACGCTCGACACCCTGCGCTCGCTCGGGGTCCAGCGGGTGCGCGTGTCTCTGTTCTGGGGCGTGGTTGCACCCTCGCCCAAGTCGACGCACCGCCCGCATTTCGACGCCGCCGATCCCGATGCCTACCCGCGCGGCGCCTGGGACCGCTACGACGCGGTGATCAGGCTGGCGCGGGCCCGCGGCATCGACGTCAACTTCAACGTCACCAGCCCCTGTCCGTTCTGGGCCACCGGCCACCCCCGGCGGCGCGACATCTGGAAGGACTACACCCCCTCGGCCCGTGAATTCCGCCTGTTCGTGCAGGCGGTCGGGCGCCGCTACGCGGGCAACTGGGTGCCCGGACGCGGGGCGGTGGGCTCGGCGCCGGCGTCCGCCGGCGGCCCGGGGTCGGGCGCCGCGGAGGGGCGCAGCGCCGCGGCGGCGGGAGGCCTCCGGGCCGCCTCTGTGCTCGATCAGCCCCTTCCCCAGCCGCCCCCGCCCCCTCCGTCGGTCCCCACCCCGCCCGGCACCCCGGGATCGGGCGGTACGGGCGGCTCGGGCGGCTCCGGCGGATCGGGTGGCTCTGGGGGCTCGCCGAGCGCCGGGGGCTCGTCCACGGGGGGCGCCTCGACCGCGGCCTCGACGGGAACGGTGAGCACACCGGAGGCGCTTGCGCGCGTCGACTACTGGTCCATCTGGAACGAGCCCAACCAGCCGGGCTGGCTCTCGCCGCAGTGGATCCGGGTGGGTGGCCGCTTCGTCGAGTCCTCGCCGGCGATCTACCGCTCGATGGTCGATGCGGCGGTCGCCGGGCTGGCGCTCAGCGGACATACCCGCGGCAACGACACGATCCTGGTCGGCGAGACCGCCCCCAAGGGGCTCAACGTCCAGGGCACGACGCGCGCGATCAAGCCGATGCCGTTCATCCGCAGCCTCTACTGCCTGGACGCCCACTCCCACTTCCTACACGGGGCGGCGGCCCGCGCGCAGCGCTGCCCGACCACCGCCGCGCAGATTCGCGCCTTTCCCCGCCAGCACCCGGGGCTGTTCTACGCCACCGGCTGGGCCCACCACCCCTACGAGCTGAGCTTCGCTCCCACCCGGGTACCACCCGACCGCGACTACGTCACCATCGCCAACCTCCACAAGCTGGAGACGGCGCTCGACCTGCTCATGCGCCGCTACGGCGTGCGCCGGGCGCCGATGCCGCTGTACCTCACCGAGTACGGCTACCTCACCAACCCGCCCACCCCGCTGGGCATCTCGCTCACCCGCCAGGCGGACTACATCGACGAGTCGGAGTTCATCACCTCCTTTGACCCCCGCGTGAGGGCGCTCTCGCAGTTCCTGCTGCGCGACGACCGGCCCAAGCCGGGGATCCGCGACAGGGTGCGCGCCTACGGGGGAACGTTCCAGACGGGGCTTGAGTTTCTCGACGGCCGTCGCAAGCCGGGCTTCGCGGCCTACCGGCTGCCGATCTTCCTGCCCTCGACGACGGTTTCGCGCGGTGGCTCGGTGCTGGTGTGGGGTCTGCTTCGCCCGGCGCCCAGCGGCACCCACCAGCGCGCCCAGATCCAGTTCAGCTCGGGCGGCGCGTTTCGCACCGTGGACACGGTCACCGCGCTGGCGACTCGGGCCTACCTGCGCGCCAACGTGCGCCTGCCCGGCACCGGACTCGTGCGCATCGCCTGGACCGACCCGGCATCGCGACAGACGATCCTCAGCCGCGCGGTCAGGGTCCGGGCGCGGTAGGGGCGCGTGCCGGGGGCGGCCGAGCGGGAGCCGCGGCCGCCGCCGCGCCGAGGATTGGGTCTCAAGGCGGGGCTACCTTGCCGCCGTGAATCGGCGGAAGCTCCTCCGAAAACTGCTTCGCGGGGATGTCAACAACGTTGCGTTCGCAGATCTCCAGGAGCTCGTCGAGGGCCTGGGATTTGAGCTGGGACGCGTAAGCGGAAGCCATCACATCTACTCGCATCCCGACCTCCCGGAACTGATCAATCTGCAGCAGGTCAGAGGCGAGGCCAAGCCGTATCAGGTGCGTCAGGTTGTGCGTTTGGTCGAGCGCTACCGTTTGCGTCTGAAAGGCCGATGAGCGACTACCACATCAATCTCTTCTACAGCGACGAGGACGGCGGCTACATCGCCGATGTGCCCGACCTCGACGGATGCTCGGCGTTCGGCGCATCCCCCGAGCAGGCCCTCGCCGAGCTCCAGCAGGCCAAGGAAGCGTGGCTTGCCGCCGCGCGCGACGCTGGTCGTCCGATCCCGGAGCCTCAATACCGCCCGGCGATCTACTCGCGGTAGATCTCTCGCCGAGCGGGCGCCGGCCAGCCGCGCGGTCAGGGTCCGGGCGCGGTAGGGCCTCCTACAGCCGCCCCCCGACCCCGGCTGCCTCCGGGACCCCCGTCGGGTCGGGCGCCGCAGCCCCCGTCGGGCCGGGCGCCCCATCGGGTGAGTCCACCAGCTCGGCCGGCAAGGGGCCAGGACCGCGCATCTCGCACGCCCCCTGCAGCAGCCGCTCGTACTGGTCGGTGACCGCGTCCCAGGAGTACAGCTGCGCCCGCTCGAGCGCCCGCCTTCGAAGGTCCTCGACCAGCTCGGGCTCGTCGAAGCAGCGCTCGAGGGCCTCGACCAGCGCCGGCACCCCCTCGCGCCCGGAGAAGGTCAGGCCCGCATCGCCCACCGTCTCCAGGTTGGGAGCATGGTCGTTTACCACCACGCAGTTGCCCGCGGCCATCGCCTCCAGGATCACCGGATGGGTGCCCCCCACCTCGGTCGGCGCACAGAACAGGTAGGCGTGGTGCTGGAGCTCCCAGTAACCGCGCCCGAACACATAGCCGGGGAAGACCACGCGCGGATCGCCCTTGCGCCGCACCTGGCGGATGTACTCGTCCGCGTAGGGCGCCCCGCCCACGATCACCAGCTTCATCCCCCGCGCCCGCGCCGCCGGGATGCGGGCGAAGGCGTCCACCAGCAGATGCGGGTTGTTCTCCGGCTCCAGGCGGCCCACGAACAGGATGTACTTGCGCGGCTCGAGCCCCAGACGCCCGAGCGTCTCGGTCCCCTCGTACCCCGGGTCCTCGACCCCGTAGGGGATCACGCCGATGCGCTGGCCGTAGCGGCGGGCATAGACCTCGGCCACGGCGTGCGAGTCGGTCAGGGCCCGGTCTGACCAGCGAGGCGCGCTGCGCTCGGCAAAGCGCAAGTAGGCCTTGGCCAGCGCCGGCCACTTGGAGCGGTCGGAGTCCAGCCCGTCGACGTTGATCACCGTCGGGATCTGGGCCCGGCGGGTGATCAGGCACATCGGGCTGTTGCCGGCGATGAAGAACAGGGCCACGTCGGGCTGCAGGCGCTGCGCGGCGTGGATCGACGCCAGCAGCGTGTGGGCGAAGGTGTCCAGGTACTTGTTGCGGATCGTGGGCAGGTGCACCAGGCGCGCGCCGCGCCACTCGTGCAGGGTGCGGTCCACGACGTGCGGGCGGCAGTAGACGACGACCTCGTGGCCGCGGCTCACCAGGCGGCTGGCCAGCTGTTCGGCGGCCGTCTCGAACCCCGAGTACTTGGCCGGGATGCCGCGCGTGCCGAGGATCGCGACCTTCATGCGCGAGCCCGCTTCCCGCGCCGCGCGTCCTGCGACAGAGCGGTGAGAATCATCCGCCAGCAACGGTATACGCCTTGATGTGGGCGCGAGCCGAGCGCGCCCAGGAGAACACACCCGCCCGCCGGCGCCCGTCGGCGCTCATGCGCTCGCGTAGCCCGGGATCGCGGCCCACCGCGCGCAGCAGTGACGCCAGGCCGTCGGCGTCGTCGGCCTGCACGTAGCGCGCCGCCGGCCCGCACACCTCGACCACCGCGGGGCACTGGGCGGCGATGACCGGCGCGCCCGCCGCCATGGCCTCGAGCGCCGTGAGCCCGAACCCCTCGTGGCGCGCGGGGTGAACCAGGGCCGCCGCCCCCGCGTAGAGCTCGGCCAGCCGGGCCGGCGCGGGCGCCGGCTCGCACCGCACTCCCGGCCCGTCGCGCCGCGCCGAGCCCGCCAGCACCAGCTCGAGGGGCGGCTCGCCGTCGGCCTGGCACGCCTCCCGGTAGCGGGCGTGGGCGGCGAGGGCCAGCCCCAGGTTCTTGCGGGGCTCGTCGTCTCCCACATAGAGAAGATGGCGCCCTTGGCGGGCGCCGGGTTCGTCCACGTCGGCGCCGCGCCCTCGGCTCGCCGGCCCCCGGCCTTCGATCTGGCCCGGCCCGTGGTGGGCGACCACCACCCGCTCGCCGCCCACCCCCCAGTGCTGGGCCAGCTCTGACGCGGTGGCGTGCGAGACGCATACCACCGCCTCGGCGCCGCGGACCGCCGCCCGGTGGGCGAGCGCCGCGTAGCGGCGAAAGCGCGCGTCGAACAGCTCCGGGTGCGCCACGAAGGCCAAGTCGTGCACGGTCACCACCTGCCCGCACCGCGTCCCCCGCCCGCGCGCGGGCAGCGGATGGTGGATGACGTCGGCCCCGACCCGACGCCCCCGGCGGGGCAGCTCGACGTCGGTCCACAGGCGGTCCAGGAGCAGGTTGACCGCGCTGCCCACCCCCCCGCCCGCGGGCGCCGGGCGCCGCGGGTTGGCGGCGCGCACCACCTCCACCCCGGCCTCCTCGAGCGCCGCGCCGAGCCGGTCCACATAGACCGAGGTGCCGCTCGGCCCCCGCCGGGAGAAGGTGGTGTCGAGCAGGACGCGCACCGGTCTCACCAGCGCCCGCGCCGGGCGAGCGCGTGCAGCGAGCGCCGCAGCCCCGGCGGGCCGCCCACCGCCCGGACCGACACCCCGTCGAACCCCAGCTCCTCGAGCAGGGCGGCCAGGGTGCGCGGGGTGAAGAAGCGGACGTGGTCCGAGCGCGGATCAAAGCGGGCGTCCAGCGCCCGCGCGCGAAGCGCCAGCGCCGCCACGCCCATCCGCCCCAGGTTGGGCGTCGTCAGCGCCAGCGTGCCACGCGGTCGCAGCACCCGCCGCAGCTCGGAGACGAACCCCTGCACGTCGAGCACGTGCTCGATCACCTCCCCCGCCCACACCACGTCCACTTCGGCGTCGTCCAGCGGGAGCGGCTCGCCCGGCGCCCACCGCCGGGCGTCCAGGCCCTCGGCGCCGCCCTCCTTTGCCGGCCACGCCGCGCGCGCGCGGCGCAGCGCCTCCTCGGCCACATCGACCGCCACCGGCACCGCCCCCGCCCGCGCCAGCTCGACGCTGAACTCGCCCGCCCCGCAGCCGACGTCGAGCACCCGCTGGCCGGGACGCACGTGCTCGAGCAGGAACGTGCGCCGGCGCTCGAAGTCCTCCGGGACGCCACCCGGCTCCACGGCCTGCCACACGGCCTCGCGGTAGGCGCTGCCCGCCATGCGCGCCAAGGCTAGCCTCCGCTCGTGACTCGCTCGGGCCCCTCCTTGCTGGCGGTGTGCGCCGTCGCCCACCCCGGGGGCGCCGAGGAGGGCCTGCTGCGCCTGCTGGCGCGCCTGGGCGCGCGGGGCTGGAGCGGAACGGTGACCGCCCCGGCCCAAGGGCCGGTGACCGAGCGCGCGCGCCAGCTGGGCTTCGCCACCAGCGCCCTGGCGCTCGGCGGGCTGGGCGCGCGGCGCGGCGCGCGGGCGCTGGCTTCCTGGCCGCGCGCCCGGCGCCTGGCGCGCTCGGCCGACGTCGTCTACCTCAACGGGACGGTGCCCGGCCGGCTCCTGCCCGCCCTGGCGGGACAGCGCACCGTCCTGCACGTCCACGACCTGGTCGAGCGGGTGCCGGGAATGTGGCGCCGGGCGGCGGTGGTGCTCGCCGACTCCGAAGCGGTCGCCGGGCGCCTGGGCGGCCTGGGCGCCCATGTCGTCTATTGCCCGGTCGAGCTCGACCCGCCCCCGGTGAGCGCCCCCTGGCCGGCCGACGGCCGCCCGGTGGTGGGCTTCGTGGGGCGCATCGAGCCGCGCAAGGGCCCGCTCGATCTGATCGCCGCTACCCCCGCGATCCACGCCGCGCGCCCCGACGCGCGGGTGGTGATCGTGGGCGACGATCCCTACGACAGCGATCCCGACTATGTTGAGACCGTGCGGGACGCACACGATGTGGAGCACTACGGATGGGTGCCAAGCGCCGCCGGACTGATGCGCCACCTCGATGTCCTCGTGGCGCCGTCGCTGGCGGAGCCCTTCGGCACCGTCTTGGCCGAGGCGATGGCCGCCGGCACGCCGGTGGTGGCCACCCGCGTGGGCGGCGTGCCCGAGGTGGTCCCCGACGGGCGCGCGGGCGTGCTCGTCGACCCCGGCGCCCCCGCGCAGGTCGCCGACGCCGTCCTGCGGGTGCTCGCCCGGCGTGAGCAGATGGGCCGGCAGGCCCGGCAGGCGGCCCGCCGCTTTGACGCCGACGCCTACGCCGAGCGCGTGGAGGCGCTGATCCTCGGGTGAGGCTGGCGTTCGACAGCCGCCCGGCGTCTGACCCCCGCGGCGTCGGCCGCTACGTGCGCTGCCTGCTCGAGGGCCTGCGCGAGACGGCCCCCTCGGGCAGCGAGATCGTCGAGACCCACCGCCCCCGCCGCGCCGACATCTTTCACTCGCCATGGATCGACGGGGCGATGATCCGCCCGCCGTGTCCGATGGTGGTGACGGTGCACGACATCGTCCCCCTCAAGCGGCGCTCGGAGTACCTGCGCACCGGATTGCGCTTTCGCCTGCGCTACCTGGCCATACAGCGGGCGATGCGGGTGATCGTCCCCACCCAGGCGGTGGCCGAGGACGTGGTGGCCCGGCTTGACCTCGACCCCAAGCTGGTGGCGGTGATCCCCGAGGCGCCCGCGCCCAGCATGTACACGCGCAGCGCCGAGGAGGTCGCCGCCGCGCGCGACCGCTACCGCCTGCCCGCCGACTACCTGCTGTGGGTGGGCGGCCTGCAGCACCCCGATCCGCGTAAGCGGGTGGCCGCGCTGGCCGACGCCCCGCGTGACCTTCCGCTGGTCATGGTCGGCCCCACCCGCCCGTGGGCCCACGAGCTGCCCGACGTCACGCTCACCGGCCAGGTCTCTGACGAGGACCTGGCCGCGATCTACAGCGGCGCCCACGCGCTGGTGATGGCTTCCGACGACGAGGGCTTCGGCCTGCCCACCGTCGAGGCGCTGGCCTGCGGCACCCCGGTGGTGGCCTGTGACCTGCCCGCGCTGCGCGAGGTGCTCGACGACCGCGCCACCTTCGTGGACACCGGGGACATCCGCGCCCTGCTCACCGCCGCCGCCGCCGTCCGCCGCCCGGCCCCGCCCCCGCCGCCGTGGAGCTGGGACGACGCGGCGGACGCCACGTGGTCGGTCTACGCCGCCGCCGTCCGGGCGGCGTGATCGGCTCGGACCGCTCGGCGCTGATCGACGGCTACTACGCCTTCGAGCTGCCCGAGCACGCGGGCGTGCCCCGAGCCCTGGCGCGCTGGCCACACGCGCTGGCCGCGCCGCTGAACCGAATCGGAGCGCTACGCGGGCTGGCGCTGACGTTCGCCAGCATCCGATACGAGGCGATCGTCTGCGTCCGGGCCGACCCCGGCTGGCGATCGTTGCTGCTCGGTCGCGCCGTGCTCGGTCGCCGACGCAAGCTGGTCGTCCTCCAATTCATCGTCCATCCCCACCGCGCGGGCGGGCGGGGGCGGCTGGCCGATGTCATCTGGGACCCGATCGACCGCTGGGCGGTGCGGCGAGCGATGCGCCGCGGGCAGGTCCTGTCGGCGTGGGAACGCGACGAATACGCCGTCCGCTATCGGCTGAGGCCCGAGCGGTTCGTCTACGTCCCCTGGGCCTGGCGCCGCACCCCGGCCGGTGGCCCACCGCCCCCGCGCGGCGCCGGCGTGCTCGCCGCCGGCCGGGCCTTCTGCGACTGGCCCACCCTGTTTGCCGCCGAGGAGGCCGAGGCGGCCGAAGGCCGGCCCTGGAAGCTGACCGTGGTCTGCGGCGGGCATGACCTCGGGCGGGTCCGAAACCTCAATCGCGCCGGACGGGCGATGGTGCATTGCGACATCCCCGAACGCGACTACGCCCGCTTGCTCGCCCAGACGGGCGTCCTGGTCATCCCCATGCGCGACGCCGGCATCAGCCAGGGTCATGCCCGCCTGACCGACGCCAACCAGGCCGGCGTTCCAGTCGTGGCCTCGGCGACCCGGAGCCTGCAGCGCTACACGACCGACGGCGTCAACGCCCTGCTGGTCCCCTCCGGCGACCCGCAGGCGCTCGCCCGGGCGGTGCGCCGGCTGCTGGAGGATGCGGCGCTGGCCGAGCGCCTGCGCACCGCCGCCTGGGAGCGCTCGGCGGCCTGGACGTGGAGCGACTACATCGGGGCGATACGCGCCGTGATCGCCGACCGTCCGCCGGACCTGCCGCCCGACGGCCAGGAAACGGCTACCGGGCGCTAGCGCGGCTTATCGCGGCGGGCGCAGGCCCAGCGGCACGCGCGGGCGCACGCCGAGACCACGGCGGCGCCCGGCCAGGCGCCGGCGCCGGCGCAGCGCCCGACCCATCAGCGCCAGCGCGTCGCGGTAGCCGCCGAGCAGATGGCGCTCGCGCAGGAGCACGTGGCCGAACGCCAGCAGCTCGTAGACGAGGACGATCGGCAGATCGCGGGCCAGCGCCGCCGGCGAGTCGTTCTTGGCGATCATCAGGTAGCGGTTTCGGAACTGCAGGCGGCGGTGTCGGGCGGGAAGCCCGCCGCGGGTGCTGGGGCTGTAGAAGCGCACGTGCCGAGCGATCGCAGCCGGCTGATAGCGGCAGCGCCAGCCCAGCGTGCGCAGGCGCCAGGCCAGGTCGGCGTCGGCCGCCCAAAGCTCGAAGTCCTCGTCGAGCACCTCGCCGTCCAGGGCGCACTGCTCGAGCGCCCGGCGCCGGTAGAGCACGGCGGCGCCGTCGCCGCCGAACGCCTCGGCCGCCCGCGGGTAGGCGGCCGCCGGGGCGCCGTGTCCGACCAGCGAGTTCTTGCGCCGGCGGTCGACGGTCATTCCGGCGGCGTCTATCTCGGACAGTCGCTCCCCGGGCCGCAGGCCGGTGGCGCGCAGCAGCCGCGGCGCGACCGCGCCCACATCGGGGTCCGCCAGCTCGGCCAGGGCGGCGGCGAGGAAGCCCTCCTCCAGGACGCAGTCGGCGTTGAGCAGCAGCACCGCCTCGCCCGCGCACGCACGCAGGCCGGCGTTGACCGCCGCGCAGTAGCTCACCCGGGGCTCGAGCCGCACCACGCTCGCTCCGTGGGCCTCGGCCACCGCCGCGGTGTCGTCGGTGCAGGCGTCATCGACCACCACCAGCTCGGCGCCCTGCCGGGCCGCCGCGGGCAGCGAGCGCTCGAGCCGCTGGGCCTCGTCGACGCTGAGCACGAGGATGCTGGCCGCCGGCGCCGCGCGCGCGCCCGAGGGCGGCGAGTCGCCGGCGCCGGGGACCATCACACCAGCTCGCGGTAGACGGCGACGGTGGCAGCCGCCGTCGCCTCCCACGACAGGCTGCCCGCCCGCTCGCGGCCGGCGGCGATCAGCTGCTCGCGCGTGTCGCGGTCCTCGAGCGCCGCGCGCATGCGCTCGGCCAGGACCCGGTCGTCGCCCGGGGGGAAGTACAGCGCCGCGCGGCCGCCGGTCTCGGGCAGCACCGTCGCCTCGGCCGCCACCACCGGCGTGGAGCGCGCCATGGCCTCGACCACCACGAGGCCAAAGCCCTCGTAGCGGCTGGGATGCACGAGCACGTCGGCGTCCGCCAGCAGGGCGTCGAGGTCGGCGTCCTCGATGTAGCCCGTGAGCTCGAGCGGCTCCTCGCCCGCCGCCGCCCGCAGGCGCGGGCCCTCGCCGGCGTCCAGACCGGCGAGCACCAGGCGGTGGGGCAGGCCCTCGCGCCGCAGCGAGCGCCACGCGCGCACCAGGCAGGCGAAGTCCTTCTTGCCCCGCAGATCGCCCACGCCGAGGACGTAGGGGCCCGCGTCCTGCGGCCGGGATCCGGCCGAGCGCCGACCCCGGCGGGGCAGCGCCGGCGCCAGCGGGATCACCCGGACGCGCTCGGGGCCGATGCCATACCGGCGCTGGAGATCCTCGGCGGTAAAGCGCGAGACGCAGATGATGCGCTCCGCCGAGCGGGCGGCCCGCGGCGCCACGGCGCGGAACTTCAGAGCGGTCAGCCGACCGAAGTCCTCGGGGTGCGCCTCGAAGGCCAGGTCGTGCACGGTCACCACCCCCGGACAGCTGCGCCGCAGCGGGAGAAAGCAGTTGGGCGCGTGCAGGACCGCCGAGCCGGCTCGCCGCGCCGCCCGCGCCAGCCCCACCTGCTCCCACACGAACTCCGGTCCCGGGGTGCTGCGGGAGACGAAGTTCAGCTGAAGCCCGTCGGCGGCGGCGGGCAGCGCGCCGAGCAGGCGCGCCGTGTAACGACCCCAGCCGCGCAGGGCCAGGGCGTGGGCGTCGGTCGCGTCGACGGTGACCACCGGCATGGCGGCGAAGCGTAGGTGAGCGAGTGCCATGATTCCCGGCGATGGCGGTCGACACCGAGCAGGTCAGCACCGGGGCCTCGCGCATCTTCGACATCCCGATCGACCTCGGTCGACCCGCCGAGCTCTTGCATCGGATCACCGGCTGGGTGGGGCAGGGCGGCCCCCCGCGGCGGGTCATGTACGTAAACGCCCACGTGCTCAACCAGTCCCAGGAGAACCCGCTGCTGAGGCGCACCCTGGAGGAGGCCGACCTCGTCTACTGCGACGGCTACGGGGTGCGCCTGGCGGCCAAGGCGCTCGAGGTCCAGACCCCGCACCGCATGACCGGCGCGGACTGGATCTGGGGCCTGGCCACGATGTGCGAGCGGGCGGAGCAGTCGATCTACCTGCTGGGGTCCGAGCCCGGCGTCGCCTCGGAGGCCGCCACCCGGCTGCACCGCCTGTATCCCCGCCTGCAGGTGACCGGCGCCCACCACGGCTACTTCGACCTCGACTCCCCCCACGCCGACCGCGTGATCGAGGACATCAACGAGCAGGAGCCCGATATCGTGCTCGTGGGGATGGGCACGCCCAAGCAGGAGCTGTGGGTGGAGCGCAACGCGTCCCTGCTGCGGGCAGACGTCCTGTGGACGGTTGGCGCCCTCTTCGACTATGTCTCCGGCCGCGTCCCCCGAGCCCCGGCGTGGCTGGCCGACAACGGACTGGAATGGATATTTCGGCTGGCGATCGAACCGCAGCGCATGTGGCGCCGGTACCTGCTGGGCAACCCGGTGTTCGTCTCGCGCGTGATCAGCCAAGCCCGCCACCGCGACGGCTGAGACGCTGGGCCTGGCTGGCCGGGCAGCTGGCCGCGGTGGTCGCCGTCTACGTGGCGGCCGCCCATCTCATCCACGGCCAGGGGGTAAGCCGCGCCTACGCCGGCTCGGCGGTGGGCGCGGCCGAGCGCGTGATCGCCGCCAGCGTGGGGCTGTTCGGGATCTGCGGCCTGGGCCTGGTGCGCCTGGCCCTGCCCGAGCGCCTGCGTCGCCACGAGGCGCTGTGGGTCCTGCCCGTGGGGGCGTGCACGTCGGGTCTGGCCCTCACCGCGCTCGGCTTCGCCGCCGTGCCGTTCACCGCCTCGCTGATCGCGGTAATCGCCGCCGCAGCGGCGGTGGCGGTGGTGGCGTTTCGCCGCCGCCCGCCGAGCGGCGCGACCTTCGGGCGGCGGCTGGAGGAGGGGCGCCTGGCCGCCTGGCCGCTGTACCTCGGCCTGCTGATCGTGGTCCTGGCGATCGTGCCGATGCTGCGCGGTCCGGTGCCGATCCTGCACTTGCACAACGGCTTTCCCACCGTCGAGGGCACCGGCTCGGACGCCCACCTGGCCGTCGGCTCGGCCCAATTCCTGCAGCACTACTACCCCACCTCGGTGCATCCCGAGGCGCCGATCAACCTCGTCCCCACCGTGTGGCGGTCGAAGTTCCCGATCTATTACGCGTTCGCCGGGGTGGCCTCGCTGTCGGGGCTTGCGCCCTATCAGGTCATCTCGACGCTGGCGGCGGTGATGCTCGCCCTCGCCTGCATCGGCTTCTATCTGCTGGCCCGCGACGTTCTCGGGGCCGGCGTGGGGGTGGGCCTGGCGGCGATGGCGATCGTCGCCCTGGACCGCATGGTCCTGCACACGATCGTGCACCCCTACTTCAACCAGACGTGGGGGTTCGCCACCGTCCCCTTCGTGATCGTGCTGGGCTGGTGGTCGGTGCGCACCGCGGGCCAGCGAAGCCGGGGCGGGCTGGTGCTCACCGCCCTGTTCCTGCTCGTGTGCACACTGGCCTACCCCCTGGCCGGGCCGATCCCGGCGCTGGCCATCGCCCTGTTCTGGCTCGGGGACCGCCGCGACCGCCGCCGTCGCGGCGAGCCGGTGCGTCCGCTGCGTCCGCGAGCGCTTACCGCCAGGGTCTACCGTGGCCGGCGCTCGCTGCTGTGGATGGTCCCGCTGGGGGTGGCGCTGCTCATCCCCCTCGCCGCGGCGGCGGCCAAGGTGAGCAACGCGATCCAGCTGCTCGTCGGCGGGGGGTCGCTGCGCAGCTGGGGGGGCGATCTCGGTGCGTTCCTTCCCACCCACCAGTTCTTTGCCATCTCCAGCGCCGAGGCGCTCTACGTCTACGGGCCGCTGCTGGCCCTGGGGATCTACCTGGCCTTGCGCCGGCGCCCGCGCGAGCTGGCCTGGGGGCTGGTGGCAGTGATGGCGTTCGGGCTGCTCTTCGCCCTGTACATGCGCCATCGCGCCTACGGCTACTACTTCCACTTCAAGGTGCTCGCGTTCGTGGCGCCGCTGATCCTGGTGGTGGCGGTGGTGGGCCTGGGCCAGATGGGACGGCCGTGGCGGTTGCGCGCCTTGGGCGTCGTGCTGGTGCTCGCGCTGCTGGCAAACGCCCAGTCGGGAGCGGTGGGCGAGCTGGGGATAACCCTCACCCAGCTGCCCCGGACCGTGCTCGCCGTCCAGACGCTAGACCGCGAGCTCCCGCCGGGCAGCTCGATCCGGCTGGACATGAATCCCAACCTGCAGCTGTGGACCGCCTACTTCCTGGCCGCCCATCCGCTGTGCTCGCAGCGACCGCTGCTCGAGACCGCCTATCCCCACGTGCCCCTGGGGCGCCGCGCCCGGTACATCCTGGTCCACGACGACCTGCTGCGGCCCTTTGACGCCCAGGGTCGGCCGCTGCGCCAGGTCGGGGAGTTTCGTCTCTACCGGGCCAAGCCCCACCTGCCCGGGCCCGACACCTGCTCGCCGCGGCTGGTCCAGAACGCCATCCGCGAGGGCTCAGACTAGGCGGCGCTGCCACCAGCCGACGTCGCGCCAGTCCCCGAGCTTGTGGCCGACCTCGTCGAGCACCCCGACCGCGCTGAAGCCCAGCCGCTCGTGCAGGACGACCGACCCCGGGTTGGGCAGGGCGATGGCCGCCAGCGCGACGTGAAACGGGCCCGCCGCCTCGGCCAGCAGCGCCTCGTAGAGCGGCCGGCCGATCCCCTGCCCCACGGCGGACTGCGCCAGGTAGATCGTCGTCTCCACCGTCGAGCGGTAGGCCGGCTTGGGGTTGAACGTCGAGCACGTGGCGTAGCCGACCACCCCGTCCTCGCCTTCGGCTACCAGCCAGGGATGGCCTGAGGAGCGCGCGGCGCGGTGCCGGTCGGTCCAGGCGTCCAGCGAGGGCGGATCCAGCTCGAAGGTGACGTAGGTGTGCTCGACGTAGTGGGCGTAGATCGAGGCGATCGCGGGCAGGTCCCCCTCGCTGACCGCCCGGATCCGCCGGGCAGCATCGGCCGCCGTCATGACCAGAGCGTACGTGCCCGGGTTCAGGCGCCGGCGCTCGCCACCGACACCAGCGCCTGGCGCAGCGCCCCGGCGGTGTGCTCGGCCGAGAAGTGCCGGAGGCGCTGGCGGCCGCGCTGGCGCAGCTCGGCGCGCAGCTCGGCGTCGGTGACCGCGAGGTGGATGAGCTCGGCGACGACGCCCAGGTCGTCGTCCTCCACCAGGAGCGCGGCGTCGCCCGCCACCTCGGGCACGCCACCCACCGGTCGGGCGATCACCGGCACGCCGAAGTGGTAGGCCTCGAGCACCGGCAGGCAGAAGCCTTCGTGCTCGGACAGGCACAGGAAGACATGCGCCCCGCGGTAGCGCTCGGTCAGCCGCTCGGGTGACAGCGAGCTCTCGATGCTGACCACCCCCTCCCCGCACAGATCCAGGGCGAGCTGGCCGAGGGCGGTCAGGTAGGGCCGGTTGAGCGGCTCGCCCACCAGCACCAGCCGGGCGTCGGGCGCGCGGTGGCGGCGGTAGAGCTCAAATGCCCGGATGACTTCGTCCTGGCGCTTGTGGGGCGTCAGGCGCCCCACGAACAGGACCGTGGGCGGCCCGCTGGGCTCGGCACCGGGCTTCCCCCAGGCGCTCTCGTCGAACAGCAGCGGGATCACCGTCGTCTGCGGCGCCCCCGCGTTTCGCAGCTCCTCGGCGTTGTAGGCCGACACCCCGGCGGCCAGCTGGACGCCCTTGACGAAGCTCGACAGATGGCGGCGACCGAGGGCGCAGCGGACCGCCGTGCGGGGGTCGTAGTCCCAGAACCAGCGCGCCGGCGTGACGTTGTGCGAGAGCAGCAGCTTGGGGTTGGGCAGACCGAGCACGGCCCGCAGCTTGGGCGCGTAGGCCGAGTAGTGCAGCAGGAGGACGTCCTCGGGACCGGGGGACAGGTGGCGCAGCTGGCGCACCCCTCCGTTGAGCCGCGGGTCGATGTGCTCGGCGTAGTCGTGCCCGCCCCAGCCCCACCGCGAGAACAGGTTGCGAAACCCGCGCGCCTGGGCGGTGACCGCGTCGACCGGACCGGCGCCGCTCAGCACTTGGTGGACGACCAGGCGCGGCTCGCTCACCGGCTGTCCCTGGACTCCGGGTCGGGGGGTGGGCTGCCCGCGGCCGCGCCGGGCTCCGGCGGGGGCGAGACGATCTGGCCGGCGGGCTCGCCCTCGGTCAGGGGAGTCGGCCCGTTAGGGCCTCCGATCGCTCCCTCCGGCCCCGGCGCCCCGTCGGGCCGCGGGGCGATCGGGGAGGGCATCCCCGCCTCCAGCGGACCGCCCCCCGCCATCCCGGGCGGCAGCGGAAGCGGCGCCGGATATCCCGGGGGCAGCGGTCCCCGCGGAGCGGCCCTCGACTCCGGCGATCCGGGCACCGGGGGCAACCATTCGTGACGCGCCCGCGCCGGCCCGGCGATCCACTCCTGGACCAGGTAGCGGTCGTCGATCTCGCCGCGGCGGGGCATCACCGCCGGCTGCTCGCCGGCCGGCGTCTCGGCCCGCAGCCAGTCCTCGACCAGCGCCAGGCGGTCTTCGAGCTCGACCATCCGGGCCAGCAGGTGGACGTTGAACCGGGTCTGCTGGGACTCGAGCTGGCCGTGGTACTGGCGCAGGAGGTGCAGCAGCCAGCGCTTGACCGCGCTGATGGGCGCCCCCCAGCGGCGCGTGGAGATGATCAGGCCGGGGTCGGGCTCGATCAGCGACCACTCCATGAGCTGGTCGGAGCTCACCCGTTCGACGGTGGGGTTGACCTTCAGCGTGCGCAGGTTGGTGTGGTAGTCGCCCTCATCGCGGCGGGCGGCCACCGCGCGGCGGGCGGCCTCGATCGCCTGCTCGGGCCTCATGGCGCCACGGGCTCGGGCTCGGGGGTCCCCATCAGGCGGTGATAGAAGGACAGCGCCTCGGCGCTGGGCCCGTCGTGCGCCACGCGCCCGGCCTCCAGCACGACGACGCGCTGGCAGGTGCGGCTGACCAGCGACGGGTCGTGGGAGACCAACACCAGCGTCGTGCCTGCCTCGATGCGACGCTCGATGTGGGCCAGGCACTTGCGCTGAAAGGCCTCGTCGCCCACGGCCAGGACCTCGTCGATGAGCAGGATGTCGGCATCCAGGTGCGCGGCGATGGCGAAGCCCAGGCGCACGAACATCCCCGAGGAGTAGGTCTTTACCGGAGCCTCGATGAACTCCCCCAGCTCGGAGAAGTCGACGATCGCCGGTAGGCGGGCGTCGATCTGCTCGCGGTTGAGCCCGTGCAGCGCTCCGTTTAGGTAGATGTTCTCGCGCCCGGAGAAGTCGCGCCCGAAGCCGGCGCCCACCTCCAGCAGCGATACCACCTGGCCGCCGCAGGCGACGGCCCCCGAGTCGAGGGGGATGATCCCCGCCAGCACGCGCAGGGTGGAGGACTTGCCCGCCCCGTTGCGCCCCACGATTCCCAGCGTGTCGCCGGGGGCGACCCGCAAGGTGACGTCGTCCAGCGCCGGCACGGGCGCCGGGCCGGCGTGGGAGGCCTGGCGGCGGAAGATGACCTCCTTGAGCGTGCGCCCCGGATCGGCCCGCACGCTGAAGGAGCGCGAGGCGTGCTCGAGCACGATCTCGCCGCGCCGGACCTGGTGCGGGACCTGAGCACCGTCGAGCGTGGCCGGGCCGCCCCCCGTCACACGACCACCGCCAGCTCGGCCTGCATGCGCCGAAACAGCGCCTGCCCGATCGCCAGCGCCAGCACGGCGATGGCGATCATGTAGCCCACGTCCTCGAGCGCGGGGGCGCGCCCGTCGAAGACCACCGCGCGGATGGCGGTGATGAACGGCGCGACCGGGTTGGCCCAGTGCAGGACATCGCGGGCCCAGGGGTGGCTGGCGGCGCCCGGGAAGTTGTCGATCGGAAAGAAGATCGGCGAGAGGAAGAACCACGGCAACAGCACCGCGCCCAGGATCGGCTCGACGTCGCGGAAGTAGGCGTGCAGGACCGACACCAGCAGGCCCAGCCCGAGCGCGAAGCAGAAGAGCAGCGCCACCAGCAACGGGAGCACGAGCAGCACGACCGACAGCGAGCCGTGAATTGGGACCACCACCGCAGCCACCAGTACGAGCATCACCGCGAACGTCACCAGCTGCACCGTGACCGTCGCCGCCGGGATCGTCTCGCGCGGAAAGACCACCTTGCGCACCAGCGCCCCCTGGTCGAGCAGCGAGGTCGCCGCCCCCATCAGCGACTGTTGAAAGAACATCCACACCACGATCCCCACCAGCACGAACAGCGCGTAGTCGTGGACGTGAAACGGACTGCGCAGCACGACGGTGAACATGATCGTGTAAGCGCCCATCAGCACCAGCGGGTTGGCCAGGTACCACAGCACGCCGAGCAGCGACCCCTTGTACTTGGCGCGCAGCTCGCGGCGCACCATCTGCTCGAACAGGTAGCGGTACCGCAGCAGCTCGGCGACGGACTGGCTCACGTCGAGGATTATCGCGGGGTCCGGCGCGCGGCCACCCGGCCGCCAGGAGTTCCTAGAACGCTCCCCGCCGCGAGAGCACGGCGGGCACGGTCTTGAACAGGATCGTCAGGTCCAGGAACACCGACCACCGCTCCAGATAGAGAAAGTCCAGGCGCACGAGGTCGTCGAAGTCCAGCTCGGCGCGGCCGGAGACCTGCCATAGGCCGGTGATCCCGGGCATGACCAGGTAGCGCTTCATGTGCCAGTCCTGGAGGTGCTCGTAGTCGCGCTGGGGCAGGGGCCGCGGGCCGACCAGCGACATCTCGCCGCGGAGCACGTTGATCAGCTGGGGCAGCTCGTCGAGCGAGAAGCGGCGCAGCAGGCGGCCGACCGGCGTTGTGCGCGGGTCGTGGCGGATCTTGAACAGCGCCCCCGAGGCCTCGTTGGCCTGCTCGAGCTCGCCTTGGCGCTGGTCGGCATCGTTGTACATGGTGCGGAACTTCAGGCACTCGAACGGCAGCCCGCCCATGCCCGGCCGCCGCGAGCGGTAGATCACCGGGCCGCGCGAGGTCAGGCGCACCGCGAGCACGATCGCCAGCAGCAGGGGGCTCAGCCACAGCATCAAGAGGCCGGCGACGACCACGTCGAACGTGCGCTTGACCGCGTAGTCGATGCCCTCGAACACCGGCGGCTTTAGCTGAAACAACGGCACCGAGTGGCCGGGCACGAACTCGGCGCGGTGCATGAGGATCTCCATGGTCGATGGCGCCACGTGGACGCGGATGCCCCGCCGGTGACACTGGTCCACGAGCTCGATCGCGCGCTCCTGAGGGAAGTCGGGATCGGCGATGATCACCTCGTCGATGCGGTGGTTGGTGACCACCTCGGGCAGGTCGTCGATCGTGCCCAGCGCCCGCACCCCGTTGTCGGGCCGAGGACTCATGGAGAGGAACCCCACCACGTTGATCGGCGAGACCGCGTCGCGGCTCAGGGCATGGGCCACAGCCTCGATGTGCACGCCGCGCCCCACCAGCAGCGCGCTGCGGTGATAACCCGCCGCGTGCAGCGCCATGCCGGTCACCCGCTCATACAGGAAGCGCAGCAGGGAGACGTAGAACAGGGCGAAGGCCAGCGAGCCGTAGAAGATGTAGTAGCTGGAGAAGTGCTCGCCGTTGGCCACCGCAAACAGCGCCGCCACCACGGTGACGCCGAACAGCGACGCGATGATGCGCGTCATCCCCGGCCGCGATCCGCGGTCGGAGTAGAGCCCCGAGCGGGCGAACAGAAGGACGGTGATCAGGTAGGCCAGGACGACGAAGTCCGACGTCTTGTGCATCACGCTGCGGGTGTGGAAGTCGCCGTGCACCAGCGCCTTGACCGCCAGCGCGGTGTAGATGGCCAGGTAGATGCCGGCGAAGTCGAGCGCCAGCAGCGACAGGACGCGGCCCAGCTGGCGGACGGTCTCCCAGCGCAGCAGGAAGGAGAGCACCGGCGGGCGCTTTCGCCGCACGTCGCTCGGCAGGCCGTCGACCTCGGCCAGCGGCGGGACCTGGGCCGCGGCGGCCACAGGCGCGGTGGGCCGCGGCTGCGTGGGCGGGGCCTGCTGCTGGCGTAATACGTCCTCGGGACCGGCCATCTGGGGCGTTCTAACGGGTCTGTGGGGTCGATGTAGCGGCGATGCCGGCTATCCCGCGCCGGCCCCGACGAGCGCCTCGGTACCCGCCGCCTCGATTGTCCGGCGCAGTCCCTCGCGCAGATCGACCTCCGGCTCCCAGCCCAGGATCTGGCGGGCCAGGGTGATATCGGGCTGGCGCACGTGGGGATCGTCCACTGGGAGCGCCTCGAAGACGACCTCCGACTGCGAGCCCGTCACCTCGATCACCGCCTGGGCCAGATCGAGCAGCGTGAACTCGTCGGGGTTGCCGATGTTCACAGGATCGTGGTACCCCGATTCGGCCAAGGCGATCAGCCCGCGGATCAGGTCCGTCACGTAGCAGAAGGAGCGCGTCTGCGACCCGTCGCCGAACACGGTCAGCGGGCGGTTGCTCAGCGCCTGACGCAGGAAGGTTGGGATCGCCCGCCCATCGTGGGGCCTCATTTTTGAACCAAAGGTGTTGAACACCCGAGCGATCGACGTGTCGACGCCCTGCTGGCGGTGGTAGGCCATGGTCAGGGCCTCGGCATAGCGCTTGGCCTCGTCGTAGACCCCGCGCGGACCGATCGGGTTGACGTGGCCCCAGTAGGACTCGGGCTGGGGGTGGACCTGGGGATCGCCGTAGACCTCGCTGGTGGAGGCGAGCAGAAAGCGCGCCCGGTGGAACTTGGCCAGGCCCAGCGTGTGGTGGGTGCCGTAGGAGCCGACCTTCAGCGTGTGCAGCGGCAGGCGCAGGTAGTCGATCGGCGAGGCGGGCGAGGCCAGGTGGTAGACGAAGTCGATCTGCCCTTCGATGAAGTACGGCTCGGTGATGTCGAGGTTGCGGTGCTCGAACTCGGGCACGCGGATGTGCTCGATGTTGTGGAGCGTCCCGGTTTCCAGGTTGTCGATGCAGATGACCCGGTGACCGCGCCGGAGCAGCTCGTCACACAGGTGAGACCCGAGAAAGCCGGCGCCTCCGGTTACCACGGAGGTGGGCATTGCAAGCAGCATATATAGGGGGCCCAACGGCCCCGGATATTTCGCTTGCGCCCTGCGGGGCCGCGCGCCCACGGGCGCCAGCCGGGCAAGTCAAGGGCGCCTGGCCCTCAGCACCCGCTCGTCAGAAGGCAAGCGCCGCGTCAGCTTGGCGGCGTCGAAGTGCTCGAGCAGGGCCTGGGCGAACTTGCGCGAGGTCTGCAGCTCGTCGCGCAGGCCGGCCAGAGTGATCGACCCCTCGCGCTCGATGGCCGCCACCACGCGCCGCTCGATCTCGGCCACCGCGTCGGGGTGGTAGTGCAGCGCGCGCCCCACGCGCACCGCGCGACCGGCTTGGCGCAGGGCCGGTAGCTCCGCCGCCTGACCCGGATCGAGCTCGGACTCGATCGGGGGCTCAAACCAGGCCTCGCGCAGGCGGGCCTCGAGGGCAAGCGCCGTGTCCGAAAGGGGGGTTGCCGCGGCTTCTGGCACGGGGCTATCGCCAAGTGCCAGATCCACGGCGGCCCCCCCTTTCGCCGCGGTCGCCCTCTGGCCCGCCGGCGACTCGTCTCCCGCGGCGGTCCGGGCGGGCGACGCGGGTTCGGGCTCGCCGCGCTCCAGGCGAGTCAGCCGCGCGGTCAGCTCGCGCGAGGGGCCGTGGCGCGGGGGCCGGGCGTCGAGGACGATCGCCCCGCCCAGGGTGTCGGGCGGGGCGATCGAGCGCAGCACCACCCGATCGCCGGATGCCGCGAGCAGCGGGTGCTCCAGGCGCAGCTGCCAGAAGCGCCCGCCGAGCTCGGCCAGACGCGCGGGTGACTCCCGCGTCCCGTGGTGGACCTGGACGCGCTGTCCGTGCCGGGGACGCTCGGGGGTGGCCAAGGCGACGTCGAGGCGGAAGCTGGGCTCGAGGCCCGCCTCCGGGGCGGCCAGGACGTCCCCCCGCGCCACCTCCGGACGGGCCACGCCGGTCAGGTTGACCGCCACGCGCTGGCCCGCAGGAGCGCTCTGGACCGGCCGGTCGTGCACCTGCACGCCGCGCACCCGGGCCCGCCTGTCGCGCGGAAGCACGAGCAGCTCGTCGCCCGGCGAGACCGTCCCGGCCCACAGGGTGCCGGTGACCACGGTCCCCGCCCCCTTGATCGTGAACACGCGGTCGATGTGAAGCCGGGCCGGGGCCTCGTCGGACGGGCGGCCGGCCAGCCCGCTGGCGGCCTCGTCGAGCTTGGCACGCAGCTCATCCAGTCCCGCCCCGGTGCGCGCCGAGACGGCGACGGCGGCGATCCCGGGCAGCAGCTCGCCGGCCTCCTCGATGGCGAGGTCGGGCTCGGCCAGGTCGGACTTGGTAACCGCCACCACCCCGGCGCCCACCCCCAACCCGGCGAGCACCGCCGCGTGCTCGCGTGTCTGGGGCATGACGCCGTCGTCGGCGGCCACCACCATCAGGAACAGGTCGATCCCCGTGGCCCCCGCCACCATGGTGCGCACGAAGCGCTCGTGGCCGGGGACGTCCACCACCGACAGCTGGCGCCCGGAGGGCAGGCGCAGGGGCGCGTAGCCCAGCTCGATCGAGATCCCCCGGGAGCGCTCCTCGGGCAGGCGATCGGTGTCGACGCCGGTCAGCGCGGCGATCAGCGCGGTCTTGCCGTGGTCGATGTGGCCGGCGGTCCCCAGGGTCAGCGGGGGCGCGGCCGCGGGCGCCCCGTCGCGATCGGGCGCCGAGGGGGCCCGCGGGTGCCGGCTCATCCGCGGGCGGCGGACAGCACCGCGCGCGCCGCCGGCTCGAGCTCCTCTTCGCCCATCGTGCGCGGGTCGAGCAGCAGGCGATCGTCGGCGATCCGCCCGACGACGGGCGGATCGCCGGCCCGCAGGGCGTCGGCCAGCGCGTCGACGCCGCGCGCGCCGCCGTCGAGCGCCACCACCGGCCCCCGCAGCTCCACCAGGGGCAGGGCGCCACCGCCCACCCGCGCCGAGGCCTCGACGACCTGCACCGCGATCCCGCCTCCTCCCAGCTCCTCGGCCAGGCGGCGGGCACGCCGGACCAGCTCCTCGGCGGGCACCTCCAGCATCGCCAGGACCGGCAGCTCGCGCCGGGCGCGCGCGGGCTCGCGGTAGAGCCGAAGGGTGGCCTCCAGCGCGGCGAGCGAGAGCTTGTCGATGCGCACCGCGCGGGCGAGCGGGTGCCGGCGCGCCGCGCCCACCGCCTCGTGGCGGCCGACGATGAGCCCCGCCTGGGGGCCGCCCAGGAGCTTGTCGCCCGAGAAGCACACCAGCGCCGCCCCCGCGCGTACCGAGCGGGGCACCGCCGGCTCATCGGCCAGCTGGGGCAACCCCTCGATCAGCACGCCGGAGCCGGCGTCGTCGATCACCGGCACCCCGAGCTGGCACAGCTCCTCGATGCTCGCCTCCTCGACGAAGCCCAGGGCGCGGAAATTGGACGGGTGAACGCGCAGGATCGTGCCCACCGGGGCGTGCTCGGGGTCGGCGATCGCGCGCGCGTAGTCGGCGGCGCGGGTGCGGTTGGCGGTACCGACCTCGACCAGGCGCGCGCCCGACAGGGCGATCACCTCGGGCAGGCGAAACGACCCGCCGATCTCGATCAGCTGTCCGCGCGAGACGACGATCGCCCGCCCCGGGCCCGCCAGGCTGGTGGCCGCCAGCAGGGTCGCCGCCGCGCAGTTGTTGACCACCAGCGCCGCCTCGGCGCCGGTGAGGGCGCACAGCAGGCGCGCCACGTGGTCCTGGCGCGAGCCGCGCTCGCCGCCGGCGAGATCGAGCTCCAGGTTGCTGTAGGAGCGCGCGACGTGTTGCACCCGCTCGAGCGCCGCCGGGGCCAGCGGAGCCCGCCCCAGGTTGGTGTGCACGATCACGCCGGTGGCGTTGATCACGGGGCGAAGCGACGGTCGGCGCGCCGCCTCGAACGCGGCGCGGGCCCGCTCGAGCAGGTCGACCTCCCCGTCGGCTCCGGCCAGCAGCTCCTCGCGCCGGCGCTCGACGGTCTCCCTGGCCACGGCGGTGGCCAGCGGCGAGAGCGCCGCGCCGCGGGCCTCGCCGCCCTCGCCGCGCTCGGCACCCCCGGCGGCCGCCGTGTCGAGCAGCTGGCGGGCCAGGCGCTCGACCGAGGGCAGCGCCCGCAGACGCTCATTCATCGGGTCGTCGCGGCCCCCGCCCGCGGGGTCGTGGCCGCGCTCGCTCACGGGGTCGGCGTCTGCCCCGGCACCCACGTGCCCGTCCCCTCCTCGATCTCCTTCTTCCAGATCGGCGCCGAGGACTTGATCGCGTCGATGATCTCGCGCGCGGCGGCAAACGCCTGCTCGCGATGGGGCGCCGAGACGGCGACGCTCACCGACGGCTCGCCCAAGGGCACGTCGCCCACCCGGTGCTCGGCCGCCGCCCCGCACAGCTGGTGGCGCAGCATCGCCTGGGCGACGATCTCGGCCATCTGCGCCTCGGCCATCTCCACGTAGGCCTCGTACTCCAGGCGCTCGACCTGGCGTGTAATGCCGTGGAAGGCCACCACCGCCCCGGCCTCCGGGCGCGCCACCGAGCGGGCCAGCCCGTCGAGCGCCAGCGGCTCGGTGGTGACCCGCACGTAGCCGGCCACCTCGTCGCGCTCGCCTTCGGGCGAGAGCTCGGCGCCGGGGCCGCCCTCGGGTTGCTCGGATCCGCCCGAGACCGGCGGGATCAGGGCCAGCTCGTCGCCCGCGTGCAGGGGCGCGTCGGCGGCGGCGTACTCGCGGTTGACCGCCATCACCAGGGGCAGGCCGCCGGCCAGCTCCTCGAGACGTCCCAGGGCGTCGGCCACCCGTGCGCCGTCGGGCAGCTCGAGCTCGATCTCCGAGCGCCCCGCGCGCTCGCGCAGGATCGCGAACAGCCTTACGCGCACCACCATCGTCCACAAAAGTAGTGTCGTGCTGATACAAGCGGGCCGATGACACCATCGCCAGGGGATGACCGGGCAGCCATGGACGGTCTGCTGGACCTGATGCCGTTCGCCCGGCAGCTGGGCATGGAGCTCGTCGCCGCCGAGGCCGACGAGGTCCGGGGGCGGCTGGCCTGGGCGCCCGAGCGGTGCACGGCCGGCGGCGTGCTGCACGGCGGCGCGCTGATGGCCTTCGCCGACAGCCTGGGGGCGATCTGCGCGTTCCTGAACCTGCCCACCGGGGCCCAGACGACGACCATCGGCTCGAGCACCGCATTCATGCGTGGCGTGCGCGATGGGGAGGTGCTGGGCGTCGCCCGGCCCCTGCACGCCGGCCGCTCGGTCATCGTCGTCCAGAGCGACCTCTCCGACGCCGACGGGCGCCGCGTCGCTCAGGTGACCCAGACCCAGGCGGTGATCGGGCCCCGCGAGGCCTGAGCGCACCGCCGACACCGCCGCCCGCCGACCTCGGGGCGCGAAGCGCCCCCTTATCCTTCAGCGAGAAGCCCATGGCCACCACCGCACGACCGCCCGGCGGCGGATCCCCGGACCGCCGGGACGCGCACGCAGCCAAGCCGCTCGCCGAGGAGAAGGACGAGCGGCTCACCGTCGCCCCGATCGTCGGTCCCGACGACCCCCGCCGGTTCACCGACTCGGGGATCGAGATCAAGCCGCTCTACGACGAGGACGACCTGCCCGAGCCGCTCGAGCTGGGCGAGCCCGGCGCCTACCCCTACACGCGCGGGATCCACCGCGACATGTACCGCAAGCAGCTGTGGACGATGCGCCAGTACGCGGGCTACGCCTCGGCGACCGAGACCAACGAGCGCTACCGCTACCTGCTCGAGCACGGCTCCACCGGGCTGTCGATGGCGTTCGACCTGCCCACCCAGCTGGGGCTGGACTCTGATAACCCGCGCTGTCTGGGCGAGGTCGGGCGCACCGGGGTGGCGATCGACACGATCGACGACATGCGCACCGCCTTCGACGGCATCCCCCTGGACCAGGTCTCGACCTCGATGACGATCAACGCCCCGGCCTCGGTGCTGCTGCTGCTCTACGAGCTGGTGGGCGAGGAGCAGGGCGTGCCCTCGGAGAAGCTGCGCGGCACCACCCAGAACGACATCCTCAAGGAGTACATCGCCCGCGGGAACTTCATCTACCCCCCCCAGGGGTCTATGCGGCTGACCACCGACCTGTTCGCCTACTGCAAGGAGAACGTCCCGCGCTGGAACACGATCTCGATCTCCGGCTATCACTTCCGGGAGAAGGGCTGCTCGGCGGTGCAGGAGGTGGCGTTCACGCTGTGCAACGGGATCGCCTACGTGCAGGCGGCGCTCGACGCCGGCCTGGAGGTGGATGCCTTTGCCCCGCGACTGGCCTTCTTCTTCAACGGCCACAACAACGTCTTTCAGGAGGTGGCCAAGTTCCGGGCGGCGCGGCGGATGTGGGCCAAGATCATGCAGGAGCGCTTCGGCGCCGCCGACGAGCGCTCGCTGCGCCTGCGCTTTCACACCCAGACCGGCGGCGTCACGCTCACCGCCCAGCAGCCCGAGAACAACATCGTCCGCGTGGCCTTGCAGGGCTTTGCCGCGGTGTGTGGGGGCACCCAGTCGCTGCACACCAACGGCTACGACGAGGCGCTGGCGCTGCCCACCGAGCGCGCCGCGCGCATCGCCCTGCGCACCCAGCAGGTCATCGCCCACGAGTCCGGCGCCACCGACACCGTCGACCCGTTCGCCGGCTCGTTCTTCATCGAGTCGCTGACCGAGGAGATCGAGTCGCGCGCCTGGGAGCTGATCGGAAAGGTCGACCAGATGGGGGGCTCGGTGCCGGCGGTCTCGTTCATCAAGAACGAGATCGAGGAGTCCTCCTGGAGCTATGAGGAGCGCTACCGCACCGGGCAGGACATCGTCGTGGGCGTCAACCAGTACGTCACCGAGGACGTCGAGGTCCCCGAGATCCTCAAGGTCGACCAGGCCTCCGAGGACGCCCAGGTCGCCCGGCTGAAGGAGTTCAAGGAAAGCCGCGACCACGAGCTGGTGGATCGCCGCCTGGAAGAGCTGCGCGAGGCGGCGCGGGGGAGCGCGAACCTGCTGGGCTTCATCAGGCAGGCGCTCAAGGACCGCTGCTCGATGGGCGAGGTGTGTGGGGCGATGCGCGACGTGTTCGGGGAGTACCAGCCGGAGATCTAAGGCCGGCGGGCTCAGCTGGCCATCGCCGCGCCTCGAGCTCGGGGTCCCAGGGGAGGTCCGGTGGCTGACGGAGGCTCGGGGCGTCGTTTTGGGGAGCGCCGACGGCGGGCAAGCGTTGGCCATGTCCCGGTGGCGCGCACGTCGGCGTCTTGGTTGGCTGGCCCGACGGCTTGGGTGGGTGGCGGCCGCGCTGGCCACGGTGGCCGGCGGGGCGCTGGCGCTCCCGCCCGCGGCGGGCGCGGCGGTGATGAGCTTCGGCAGCCCGCTGGCGGCGCCGGCCACGGTCGCCGAGACGCATCCGGTCGACACCGCCTTCTGGGCCACCGCGCTCTCCGGCGGTGCCCCGGTGGGCGCGCCGGCCGACGGACAGGTAACCGCCGTGCGGGTCAAGGGCACGGCGCAGCCCAGCGGCCAGCCGGGCGCACCGAGACCGCTTACCCAGGTGCACTTCCAGGTCCTCGCACCCCAGGCCGACGGATCGGTGGTCGTCGCCGTCACCAGTCAGGGCTTTGACCTGCCCGTCTCGGCCGAGGTCGGTGGCGACACCAACCACGTCTCCACGTTTGCCCCCACCAACTTCTGCGTGCACCGGGGCGACCTGATCGACCTAAACGACGAGGGCGGCTTCGACGCGACCTTCTTTCCCTCCGGCGTCCCCTTCCAGGTCTTCGGCTCGGTGGCGGGCTCGACCACGGCGCAGTTCTCCAAGGGCGACGGAACGGTCAACGGCAGCCGCTTCTCGGGCTCGCCCAAGTCCGGCGAGGAGCTGCTCATGCAGATGACGCTGGCCACCGGCCCCGACGCCAGCGCGCTGTGCCCCGGCGGGACCCGGGGAGCGGCGCCCGGCCGGACCCCCCGCCGCCTGGCCCCGGTGCGGGTCAGCCGGCAAACCGCCGCCGTAAACCGCCGCCGGGTCACCCGCCCCGCGATCTTCTGCGCCGGCCCCGGCCGCTGCCGGATCGCGCTCACCCTCAGCGCCGCGGGGCCGGGAGGATCCCGGCTGGGGGCGGCCCGGGCGAGCCTGCGCCCCCAGCGCACGACCCACGTCCCGATCCGGCTCAGCCGGGCGGGGGTGAGGCAGATCAAGGCTCACCACAAGCGCCTGACCGCCGTGCTCGAGGTGGCGCTTGGCTCCGGCGCTCCGGGCAGCGCGGTCTCCCAGACGATCACCCTGGTGGCCTAGCGGCGCCGCCCGCGGCGGGCGGGGGCGCCGCCGGCCGCTCCGCTGCTTACGCCGTTAGGCTCTGCGCGCTCGTGGTGCTCCTGGCCCAGTTCTGGCAGTTCATGCTGGCGATCCACATCGCCGCGGTGGTCGTCGGCTTCGGCGTGACCTTCGCCTATCCGATCGTCTTCAGCTACGGGCTGCGCATGGATCCCGCGGCGATGCCCTGGTTTCACCGCGTACAGGTCCGCATCGGCAAGCGCCTGGTCAATCCCAGCCTGGCCGTGATCTTCCTGGTGGGGATCTACCTGGCCAGCCACCTTCACCAGTGGGATCGCTTCTACGTGTGGTTCGGGGTGGTCGTGTCCCTGATCCTGGGCGCCCTGGGCTCGCTGTTCTTCGAGCCGCGGGAGCTGCACTTGGCCGAGCTGGCCGAACGCGATATCACCGCCGCGGGCGGCGGGCAGGTGGTGCTCAGCCGCGAGTATCAGGTACTCAACCGGCAGGTGGGCGCGGTGGGCGCCGCGGCCAGCGGGCTCATCCTTTTGACCGTGTTGCTGATGTCCACCGGCTACCCCTAGGACGCCTCGTCGGCCTCGTCGGCCTCGTCGGGCGGCTCCACCAGTTCCATCAGCAGCGCGTCGCGCCAGCGACCGGCCGCGTCGCGCCAGGCCAGGCGAGTGACTCCGACGGGTCGGAAGCCGGCCTTCTCATAACAGCGGATCGCGGCGGCGTTGTCGGTCGCGGGGTCGATCGTCACACGATGGTGGCCGCCGTCGGCGATCAGGTGACCGACCAGGGTCCTGATCGCGTCGGCGCCCAGGCCCTGGTTGTGGTGTTCGGGGTCGAGAAAGATGTCGATCCAGGCATGGCGGTAGTCGGGATCTGACTCCTCGGTGAACTGGGTCAGGCCCACCACCCGCTCGTCGAGGACGATGGCGAAGCGTGTCGCGTTGGGGTCGTCGGCCGGAAAATCCCGGGGAACCGGGCCCCACCAGGCCGCGACCTCGGGCCGGGCGTGGATCGCGCGAAGGATGGGAACGTCGCCTTCGACGAGCGGACGCAAGCGGACCTTCTCGCCCCGCAGCGGGTTCACGCCAGGAGGCTAGCCGGCGGTTTGCACGCGCGGAAGGACTCTCCCGGTGGCCCGCGAACTGACGGGCGATGTCCGAGACATCGATCGAACGACGCTTGGTCAAGTCACCTCCGGAGCTGTGGCAAGAACTGAGCGATCCGGGCTCGCTCGCCAAGCACCTGGGCGAGTTCGGTGAGATCCGGATCACCCGGGTCACCCCCGAGTCCGAGGTGGTGTGGGAGGGCGAGCGCGCCTCGGGCAGCATCGAGATCTCCGGGGCGGGCTGGGGCACCAAGGTGACGCTGACCGCTCGCCTCCGGGCCGAGGAGCCGGAACCCCTCCTTCACGAGCAGGCGCCCGAGGACGCGACGAGCCCTCCCGAAGGTCCGACGAGCCCGGAGCAGGCTCCCAAGCCAAGTGATGCGCGCTGGGATGACCGCGAGCCCGTGACCTTCCAGTTCCCGGCGGCCAGGTATGCGGACGGACAGGTCGAGCGCAGGGGCGCAGAGGCCACGGCGCCGGCGGTCGATCAAGCGCAACCGGCCTCGGTGGCCGAGCCCGAGCCCGAGCCGGACTCGGTGACCGAGGTCGAGCCCGAGCCCGAGCCCCCCGTCGAGCCCGGCCACTCCGGATTCTTTGGCCGGCTGCTCGCCCGGCGTCAAGGTCGGGGGACTACTGCGTTCGCCCACATCCCCGGCTTTTGGTCCGAGCCGGCCGAGGTCGCCGAGACACCCGGGTCCGAGCCCCAGTCAGCCGAGCCTCCCGCAGCCGAGCCCGAGGCGGCCGAGGTCGCCGATACACCCCGATCCGAGGCCGAGGGGGACCCGACGGCACCGGACGAGGCCCGGCAATCGCCCCAGCCCGAGGCCGAGGCCGAGTGCGCGCCCCAGCCCGAGGCCGAGGCGGGCGAGCCTGAGCGGTCCCCCAGCCCGGACCCCGAATCCGTCCTGAGCCGGGTCCTGGACGACTTGGGCGCGGCGCACCACCGCCCGTTCTCTCGCTAGGGCCGCCGGCGGCGGCCGCCGGCGGCGGCCGGGCAGAGCATCAGCCCTTGCCTGGGCCGCCGCGCCCGAGAAGGCCAGGATCGCGCCACTAACATCCCGCCCGCCATGGCGATCGAGCATCCACCCTCTTCCCTGCCTGCACGCGGTCGCAAGCGCGACGGCGGCCGGATGCACTCGCCCGAGACCTACGAGGAGAAGCTGGCCCGGCTCGAGGACCTGCGCCAGGCGGCGATCCACTCGGCGCCCGAGGCCGAGGCCAAGCAGCACGAGCGGGGGAAGTACACGGCCCGCGAGCGCGTCGAGAAGCTGCTGGACCCCGGCTCCTTCCAGGAGCTCGACACGTTCGTGCGCCACCGGACCTTCGAGTTCGACATGCAGCGCAACCGGCCCTGGGGCGACGCGGTGGTCACCGGTCACGGAACCATCGACGGTCGGCGGGTGTGCGTGTTCAGCCAGGACTTCACCGTCTTCGGCGGCTCGCTGGGGGAGGTAATGGCCGAGAAGATGTGCAAGATCATGGATCTGGCGGCCAAGATCGGCTGTCCCGTGATCGGGATCAACGACTCGGGCGGAGCGCGGATCCAGGAGGGAGTGGTCTCGCTCGGCGCCTACGGCGACGTGTTCGTGCGCAATGTCAAGTGCTCGGGCGTGATCCCCCAGATCAGCCTGGTCATGGGCCCGTGTGCGGGGGGCGCCGTGTACTCCCCGGCCATGACCGACTTCACCTTCATGGTCAAGGAGACCAGCCACATGTTCATCACCGGGCCCGACGTGATCAAGACGGTCACCGGCGAGGAGCCCACCTTCGAGGAGCTCGGCGGCGCCATGACCCACAACACCAAGTCGGGCGTCGCCCACTTCGCCTCCGAGGACGAGGACGCCTGCCTGGAGGACACCCGCTACCTGATGTCCTTCCTGCCCTCCAACAACCTCGAGACCACCCCGCGGGTGCAGCCCACCGACGACCCGATGCGCATGGACCCGGAGCTGGACTCGGTCGTCCCCGACAGCCCCAACAAGCCCTACGACATGCGCGACGTGGTGCGGCTGATCGTCGACGACGGGGAGTTCTTCGAGGTCCACGAGCACTACGCGCGCAACATCGTCTGCGGCTTTGCCCGCCTCGACGGATTCGCCATCGGCGTGGTCGGAAACCAGCCCGCCCAGCTCGCCGGAGTGCTCGACATCGATGCCTCGTGCAAGGCGGGGCGCTTCGTGCGCACCTGCGACGCGTTCAACATCCCGCTGCTGACCTTCTGCGACGTGCCCGGCTTCCTCCCGGGCACCAGCCAAGAGTGGGGCGGCATCATCCGTCACGGCGCCAAGCTGCTCTACGCCTACACCGAAGCGACCGTTCCCAAGCTCACGGTGATCACGCGCAAGGCGTACGGCGGCGCCTACGACGTCATGGCCTCCAAGCACATGCTGGCCGACTTCAACTTCGCCTGGCCGACCGCCGAGGTGGCGGTCATGGGCCCCGAGGGCGCGGTCAACATCATCTACCGCCGCGACCTGGCCAAGAGCCCCACCCCCGACGAGCGCCGCCAGAAGCTCATGGACGACTACAAAGCCCGCTTCGCCAACCCCTACTCGGCCGCCGAGCGCGGCTACATCGACGACGTGATCGTGGCCCACGAGACCAGGCCCAAGCTGATCACCGCCCTGCACACGCTGCAGACCAAGCGCGAGCCCGGCCCCAAGCGCAAGCACGGAAACATCCCGCTCTAGCGGCCGCGGGGCCGAGCTCTGCGCTAAGGTCGTGCTGGTAGCAGCCCTCGCGTGAGGAGCCCGTCATGGCGTGGAAGGGCAGCGTCCTGGTAGTGGCCAATCAGACGGCCGAGTCGCCTGATTTGTTGGCTGCCCTGCATGCGCGCGCAGCCCGCGAAGAGGTGGCCTTCACGCTCGTCGTCCCCGCCCGCGGCCCGATGCCGGAGGACCGCGATCTGGCCGCTCGCACACTCGATGAGGCGCTCACGCGAATCCGGGATGCCGGGCTGGAGATAAAGGGGAGCGTGGGCGTCTCGGACCCGGTCGCCGCCGTTCAGGAGATCTGGAGTCCGGCCGAGTTCGACGAGGTCCTCGTCTCCACGCTACCGACCGACACCTCGAAGTGGCTGCGGATCAACCTTCCGCACCGGATCGAGCGTCTGACGGGAGCCCAGGTCACCCACGTCGTGGCTTCACCGCGCAGGGAGCCGATCGTGGCAACCCCGGCTCCCGAACCCGAGCGCCACGGGATCCTGGCTCCGCTGAGCGTCCTGCTCTCCGGGGGCCGGGCGGGCGAACGGAGCCGATCCCCCGACCGCTAAGGCGCCCGGCGTCCGCGTCCTGGGGCGGGGGTGCTGCACCCGCCCGGGGCGGCGGCTGCGCGACTCGGCTCCGGCACTCGGGTTAGCGGGCTGATCGGCGGCCCGATAGGGTGCGCGCGATGAGACGCCGCCTCCTCGCCAGCGCCGGGCTAGCGCTGCTCGGGGCGCTGGGAATCACGGCCGCGGCGCACGGGGCCAACCCGCCGGCGCCGACGGCGCCCGACCAGCCGCTGCGCGACGGCTGCCAGCGCAACTACAGCGCGGTCATCTTCCTCAAGAGCCCCGAGTGGATGTACGTCTACCGGGATTCGAGCATTCACCAGGCGACCGGCATCGTTCGCGTCTCCCATGTGGCGCGCGATGACGCGCCGGGCGAACACGCCTTCCACGACTACAACGCCAACCTGGTCCCCGATGGCGGCTCCCGTTACGTACTCGGCGGCGACCCGTCCGCCCACACCAGCAACTATGCGCCGGGGGGGCCCGACGAGGCAGAGTCGCTCGGGCGGCTGCACTTCGAGTGGGAGTCGGGAGCCACGGTCCCGGCGTTTGCCTGGCCCACCGACGGGGACCGGACGACCATGTGGGGCTCGTGGATCTGGGACTGCGGCCACTGGCAGGACGCCGCCGGCAGCGTGACCGGGGAGCGCACCGAGTTTCACCCGCTCACCGGGATGGTGATCTACCGCCGCGCCCCCTATCTGCCCCACAAGCTGCGCACCCAGACCGACGTCTTCATCTCCAGCCAGGGGACGCTGGCCCACGCGGTCCAGGCATGTGGCGCCCGCCTGAAGCCGATCTCCCCGACCGAGTACGGCCCCGACCTTCGCGCCTGCGTGCAAGCCCCGCAAAACCAGCGCCAGCCGGTGGCGCGCAGCTACAGCTTCTTCGTGCCCGCCCCGCCGCGGCCCTCGCGGCGCGCGAAGCTGACCTTCGAGGTGCGCAAGATGATTCCCGGCACCGGACGCCAGCAGATCAAGCGCAAGAAGAACGGGCTCCAGGTGACGGTGTTCCCGGCGGCGGGCGCGCCCCCGGGCGCCACGGTCCGCTACGGGCGCACGTTCCTCGTCGGGTGGAAGGGACGCGAGCGGCGCCATCCGGTGCGCCTGAAGATCACCTTCAAGTCGATCACGATCGTCCACAAGGACCCCGATCTGAGCGCCGATCCGAGCTCGGGCAAGTGGAACCTGTACCTGGACGTAAACGGCTTCCGGGCGCTGTTCAACGACTGGATCCCCACACTGGGGGCGGTCAGCGACGGCCAGCGGATCCCGATCAACCACACGGTCACCATCAACGTCCCCCCGGGGCGCAGCATCAAGCTGCTGGTCCAGGGCCGCGAATGTGACATCCCCAGCGGCAAGGTGGTGTTCGGCGAGTTCGCCCCGGTCGTGCGGCCGTGCCCGGTCAACACCGACGAGCCGACGATCGACCTGGCCAACGACGACCCCGGCATCGTCCTCGACGTATTCAACAGCCCGCGCGCGGCGCTGGGCAACCACACCGCGTTCTCGGTGGCGACCACCAACCGCTTCCCCGGCTCGGGGCCGATCACGTTCAAGGACGGCAAGCAGGGCGCCGGGGACTACGTCCTCAGTTACAACGTGCGCCGGGGATAGGCCCAGGAACGCCGCGCGGGGCACGCCGCCGGCGGCCTGGCGCGAGGCCCGCGCCTACAGGCGCACCGTCTGAGCCCGGGCGCGGCCGTCGCGCCAGGCGGCGAGGGCCAGGCGGGCGACGGCCAGGTCCTGGATCGCCAACCCGGTCGAGTCGAACAGGGTGACCGCGTCGGGTCCGGGCCGCCCCGGTGCGTCGCCGGCGAGCACGGCACCCAGCTCGGTCACCCGGGCGCGCTCGATCAGGCCGGCCTGCACGGCCCCGGTCAGCTCGCCGCCGTGGGCCGCCTGCTCCCACTCGTCGCAGAACAGCACGCACGAGGCCACCGCCCCCACCGAGGCCTCGGCCTTGCCCGGGCCATCGGCGCCCAGCATGTTGAGGTGAAGCCCAGGGCGAAGGTCGCCGGCGTCGACCACCACCTCGGCCCCGGGGGTGACGCAGCAGACGACGTCGCAGCCCAGCGCGACGCGGCGCTCGCCGACCTCCCAGCCCAGCTCCCGGGCCAGCTTCTCGGCGACCTCCGCGCGCGGGTCGGCGCACACGCCGGGGCCGTAGCCGGCGGCGGCGAGACAGCGGGCCGCCCAGGCGCCGTGGCGCCCGCTGCCCACGATCCCCACCGTGCGGGCGTCGTCGCGGCCCAGGGCCCGGGCGGCGACGGCGGCCACCGCGCCGGTCCGAAGCGCGGTCACCGAGCGGGCGTCCAGGGCCAGCAGCGGCTCGCCGTCGACCGCGTCGGACAGGAGCACGACCCCGGTGACCGCGGGCAGGCCGGCGCCGGGATTGCCCGGAAACGAGGTCACCCACTTGAGCAGGGCGAGCCCATCGCCGCGGGCGGGCATCGCGCGAAAGTCGCCGTGGGGTGGGCTGTCGAGGTAGACCTTGGGCGGCATCACCCACTCGCCGCGGTGGTGGCGTACGAACGCCCCACGCACCGCCTCGATCGCCTCGCCGGCGCCGACGGCGGCGAGCACCGCGTCGTGGTCGAGCACGGCGATCTCGGTCACTGGGGCGACGATAGTCGGCGGCGCCGGGCATGCCGGGGCCGGCCACCTGACGGCCCCCGGCCCGCGCCATCCCCCGGGGGGGGCTAGCCGAGCAGGCGCTCGACGCCGAAGGCGCCCGCCGATCCCAGCAACACGAGCAGCAGCAGCCGGGTGGCCGGGGCGGCGACGTAACCCGGGCGGCGGCGCGGACCGCGCCAGCGGCGCTGGCGGCGCTCGAGGGTGCTGCAGAAGATCGACCGGGGCTCAGGCAAGAAACGGCGTGCTTGCTCGCGGGGCATATGGAAGCCCACGGCAAGGACGCCGATCAACCGGCGCCCGGGGTCAACCCCGCAATCTGCGTGAGAAACTGCAGCGTGCCGATGCCCAATCGTCGCCCTGACCTCCGGATCGTGGCCCCGGGAGCGTCTTCCCAGGAGGCGGCCGCGGTGGTGGCCGCGCTCGAGCGCTTCATGCGCGAGACGGCGCCCGCGCCGGCGCCGGCCGAGCCGGCGGTCAACCCCTGGGTGCGCGCCGCGCGCCTGGAGGCGGTCGATCGCGAGGAGGAGACGCTTACGCCCTGGGGTGACGACCGCGCCTGACGCCGAGCCGCGCCTAGCCCTCCTGTCGGCGTAGCTGCGGGGCCGCTTGCGCCGGCCTATCGGTCGCCGTACGATGGTCGGCGGCAGGGAAGGCAGGGAATGCGCACGATTGCTTCGTGGCCGCGCAGCGGCCGACGCCCGGGACGGCGACCCCGGCTACTGGTCGCTGCCGGCGCCGTCGTGGTCCCGGCGCTGCTGGGCTTCGGCATCCCGGCGGCCAGCGCCGACCCGGTGACCCTCGCCGAGCACACCGTGCTGTCCGCGGCGTCGCCGGGGTGGGTGGAGGTGCGCCTGCCGCGCTCGCCGCAAGGGGATTCCACGCACCAGCAGAGCTACGTCCGCCTCCAGGGCACAGTGGCGCTCCAGGGCGTGGAGCTGCTCTCGGAGACCCCCAACCGCTACTGGGGACCCGGACCACCGCACCCGGCCGCCAGCTTCGCCTTCGCCGGTTACAGCCCGAATCAGCAGAACGGCAATATCTGGTTTGCCGATGGGCTGCCAGCAGGGGACTACCGGCTCTACCTATTCACCGCCAACGGCGCGCCGGCGCGAGCCGACATCGAGCTCGGCGGATTTGACCCCGGTGAGAAGAGCCTGACGCCCGACCACCCGATCTCGGTCGACTACGGCTCCTTGCCCAACCAGCCCACGGATGACCCCTCGCACCGCACCGAGGCGGGGCGAAGCGGGACCCTGAGCTCGCTCGGGCACCTCTGGCTCCTGGTCCACTACACCTACCCCACCAACCCCGCGGTCGGCAGATCCTGGTTCTGTCAATTCGCCGCCCCCAGTCCCTCCCGGGGCTGGGATGGCTGTCCGGGGCAGGACGGCAACGATCTGCTCGTCGAGCCCGGCGGCGGACCCAACGACTGGGTCGTTCCCACCGTCGCCCATCAGTGCCCAGGCAACTACGAGATCGGCGGCGGGGCCAGCTCGCCCACGGGTCCCCCGCGGGTCCAGATGGAGGGCGCCTGGATCTCACTGGACGCCCCCGACTCCATGTCACCCGCCGGAATCGACGAGTGCGGCGGACCCAAGCCGAAGGGCCCGTGGCCGTGGTCCGACTCCTCCTCGGGCTCCCATCCCTCCTCGTCCGGACCCAAGCCGGCGCGGTCGGGGGCCGCGTCGGCGCTGGCCGCGATCACGGCGACGACGCTCAACGTCCGGCGCGGCCGCGTAGCGGTCCCGGTGCGCTGCCTGGGGCCGGGCTCGTGCGTGGGCCGCGCTCGGCTGGGCGCGGCCGGGCGCGGTGCGGCGTTTGCCGTGGGCGCCGGACGGACGGGGCGAGTTTCCCTACGCCTGCCCAATGGCCTGCGCGCGCGGCTGGCCTCCAAGCACCGGACGCGCACCCAGGTCGCGCTCGCCCTGCGGACGTCCGACGGCTGGCGCCAGGTGCGCCGACTCGTGCGACTGCGGCTGGCCTCGCGCTGAGCGACTAGGCGCGAGCGCCGCCGGCGACGGGACGGGCGCGTGGCGTCAAGAAACCCGGCGTAGCCGCAGGCGGAGCCCTATTTCCCTGCATTTCCGGGAATTAGGCTAAACCCAGTCGGCTTTTAGTACATTGTGGGGTCGATTGGCCCGGGCCGCGGAGGCCCATCCCGACCACGAGGAGACTCGCGACTCCTATGGAACCAGCGTCCGTCACCGCGCCGGCCCGCAAGGGCCGCGGCACGCTCGAGCACCCGGAGGTCTACGAGGACGTCCCCGGCCACATCATCCCCATCCTCGAGCGCGAATTCGACGACTTCGATACCGAATCGACCCGCTTCCTGGACGGCCAAACCGAGGAAGACGAGTTCATCAAGTTCCGGCTCAAGCAGGGCGTCTACGGCCAGCGCCAGGCGGCCGTGCAGATGATCCGCGTCAAGCTGCCCTTCGGGGGCGTGAGCCCCGAGCAGCTGGAGGCCTTCGCCGACGTGATCGAGAAGTACGTGCCGCTGCGCAAGGGCCACATCACCACCCGGCAGAACATCCAGATGCACCACGTCCCGCTGCCCGACGCGGCCCAGCTGATCCGCGAGCTGGGCGACGCCAACCTGTCCTCGCGCGAGGGCTGCGGCAACACCATGCGCAACGTCACCGGCGACCCGTGGGCGGGCATCTCCGAGGGCGAGCTGTTCGACCCCACCCCCTACGCCGCCGCCTACGTGCGCTACTTCGTGCGCCACCCGACCACCCAGGCGATGCCGCGCAAGGTCAAGACCGCCTTTACCGCCACCGACGACGACCGGGCGATCACCGGCATCCACGACGTGGCCTTCATCCCCCGGGTGCGCGACGGCGTGCGCGGGTTTGAGATGAAGGTCGGGGGCGGCACCTCGATCATGCCCCGGGTGGCGCCGGTCCTGCACGAGTTCGTCGGGGCCGACGACGGCGAGTACCTGCGCGTGACCGAAGCGGTCATGCGCATCTTCGACCGCCAGGAGTGGCTGCGCGAGAACCGCGCGCGGGCCCGCATCAAGGTGTTCGTCGACAAGTACGGCATCGACGAGCTGCGCCGCCAGGCCGAGGAGGAGCTCGAGGGCGACTGGGTGGCCCAGCGCGACTTCGACGTCGACGCGCGCCGCTACGACCACGACGAGGAGACCAACGCCCCCGCCCCGCCGGCCCAGTACTCGAGCCCCAACGGCGACGCCCCGGGGTTCGAGCGCTTCGAGGCCTCCAACGTGCGCCCCCAGCGCCAGGCGGGCTTTGCCGCGGTGGAGGTGGCTGTGCCGCGCGGGGACCTGGACCCCGACCAGCTGCGCGGCCTGGCCCAGATCATGCGCGACTACTCGGGCGGCTACGCGCGGACCACCGTGGGCCAGAACCTGGTGCTGCGCTGGGTGCGCTCCGAGGCCGTCTACGACGTCTGGCGGCGCCTGTCGGAGCTGGACCTGGGCGAGGCGGGCGCGCAGGAGATCTTCGACGTCGTCTCCTGCCCGGGCACCGACTCGTGCAAGCTGGGCATCACCAGCTCGATGGGGCTCAACCAGGCGGTGCGCGAGCGCATCGCCGAGATGGAGGTCTCCGACCCCCTGACCAAGCAGATCCAGATCAAGATGAGCGGCTGCCCCAACGGCTGCGGGCAGCACCACATCGGCAACATCGGGTTCTACGGCGCCTCGATCAAGGTCGGCGAGCACACGATCCCCGCCTACGTGGCCCACGTGGGCGGTAAGCACGTGGGCGGCGACGTGGTGTTCGGGGCGCGCCTGAAGGTCAGGCTGCCGGCCAAGCGCGTCCCCGACGCGATCGAGCGCTGGCTGCGGATGTACGAGGCCGAGCGCACCGACGGCGAGCTGTTCAACGCCTACGCGGCCCGCGTCGAGGGCAAGCGCTTCGAGGAGGAGGTCAAGGATCTTGCCCTTCCGATCGAGTTCGGCCTGGAGACGATGAGCCACTTCATCGACTGGAGCCGCAAGGAGCCCTTCCAGGTCATCCGCGGCGAGGGCGAGTGCGCGGTGTGAGCACGCCCACCGCCTCCCTGGAGAAGGCCAGCGCCGAGCAGGTGCTCGAGCACGTGCTGGAGCGCTTTCATCCCCGCCTGGCGCTGGCCTGCTCGTTTCAGAAGGAGGAGTCGGTCCTGGTGGACATGCTGCTGCGCCTGGAGCCCGGGGCGCGGGTGTTCACGATCGACACCGGCGTGCTGTTCGAGGAGACGCGCGAGACCTGGCGGCGCTTCGAGGAGCGCTGGGGCGTGCACGTCGAGGTGTTCGACGCTTTGAGTCCCGACGGGAGACCGTGGACGGCCGAGCGCTGCTGCTCGGAGCAGAAGGTCGCCGCCCTGGATGAGGCGCTGGGAGGGCTTGACGCCTGGATCACCGGGCTGCGGCGCGAGCAGGCGCCGACCCGCACCGCCGCTCCCAAGCTCACCCACGACGACGCCCGCGGCGTGTGGAAGGCGAGCCCGCTGGCCGACTGGACCGAGCGCGAGGTGTGGGCCTACCTCGCCGAGCACGAGCTCCCCTATCACCCCCTGCACGACCGCGGCTACGCCTCGATCGGGTGCGCGCCGTGCACCCAGCCGGGCGCCGGTCGCGAGGGCCGCTGGGCGGGCTCGGACCAGGTCGAGTGCGGGCTCCACGTCGATGACCCGCCGGGCGCGAACGGCCCCTCGGGCGCGAACGGCCCGCCGGGCGCGGAGGGGTCGCGCTGATGCACATCGACCCGGTCGTCGTCGCGTTCGGACTGGGGGTCGGCGTCCTGATCGGGCTGACCGGTATCGGCGGGGGCTCGCTGATGACCCCGCTGCTGGTGATCGTGGTCGGCACCAACCCGGTGGTGGCGGTGGGCACCGACCTCGCCTACGGGGCGGTGACCAAGACGCTGGGCGGGTTCAAGCACCTGCGCAAGGGGACCGTCGACCTCGGCGTCTCCAACTGGCTGGCGTTCGGCAGCCTGCCCGGGGCGCTGCTGGGGGTGCTCTCGCTCAGCGCGCTTCACCACGCCTACGGCAAGGGGTTTGACACGGTGCTGCTCGCGTGCGTGGCGGGGGCGCTGTTCATCGTCGCCGGCACGATCCTCTTCCGGGCGATGTTCATGCCCCGCCTGGTCGAGCGCGAGCGCCATAGCTTCGCCTTCACCACGCGCAGCAAGGTCGGCGCGGTGGTCATGGGCTTTCTCCTGGGCGCCCTGCTGGGGCTGACCTCGGTGGGCAGCGGGGCGCTGATCGGGCTGGCCCTGATCGGCATCTTTCGCCTCACCCCCCACCGGGTGGTGGGCACCAGCGTGTTTCACGCCGCCCTGCTGTTGTGGGTGGCCGCGCTGGCCCATCTCGCGGTCGGCAACGTCGACTTCGGCCTGATGGGCACCATCCTGATCGGCTCCATCCCGGGGGTGTGGATCGGGACGGCGCTGTCGAGCCACGTGCCGGCCAACGCCCTGCGGCCCGCGCTCGGCGCCGTGGTGCTGGGCTCCGGCCTGGCGGTCGCCTCCAAGGCCGGGCTGCACATCCCGGTGGGCGTGATCTTCGGCGCCCCGGTGGCGGTCGGACTGGCGGCGCTGGTCAACCACCGCCTGCGGCTGTCGGCGCCGCCGGCGTCCGGTCAGCCCGGGCCCGGCAGCGACGGCGAACCGGTCCTCCGCGAGCCGGCGCCGCGCGAGCGCGTGGCCGTCGAACCCCTCCCCGTCGAGCAGGCATGAGCGTCATCGCCCCACGCAACCTCACCCATCTCGACGCGCTCGAATCCGAGGCGATCCACATCATGCGCGAGGTGGCGGCCGAGCTCGAGCGCCCGGTGCTGCTGTTCTCCGGGGGCAAGGACTCGATCGTGCTGCTGCGCCTGGCCGAGAAGGCGTTTCGTCCCGGGCCGTTCCCGTTCCCGCTCATGCACGTCGACACCGGACACAACTTCTCCGAGGTCATCGACTTTCGCGACCGCCGCGTGGCCGAGCTCGGCGAGCGGCTGATCGTCGCCTCGGTGCAGGACTCGATCGACTCCGGCCGGGTGACCGAGGAGAGCGGGCCGCGGGCCTCGCGCAACCGCCTGCAGACCGTCACCCTGCTGGACGCGATTGCCGAGCACGGCTTCGACGCCGCCTTCGGCGGCGCGCGCCGTGACGAGGAGCGCGCCCGGGCCAAGGAGCGCGTGTTCTCCTTCCGCGACGACTTCGGCCAGTGGGACCCTCGCTCCCAGCGCCCCGAGCTATGGAACCTCTACAACGGCCGCATCAACCGGGGCGAGCACGTGCGCGTCTTCCCCCTCTCCAACTGGACCGAGCTCGACGTATGGGAGTACATCGCCCGCGAGCGCCTGGAGGTCCCGACGATCTACTTCGCCCACGAGCGCGAGGTCTTTCAGCGCGACGGGATGCTCTACGCCATGTGGGAGGGCGCCCGGCTGCTCGAAGACGAGGCGCCGTTCCTCGAGTCGGTGCGCTACCGCACGGTGGGCGACATGAGCTGCACCGGCGGGGTGCGCTCGCTGGCGCTCACGCTCGAGCAGGTGGTGGCCGAGATCGCCGCCACGCGCGTGACCGAGCGGGGCGAGACCCGCGCCGACGACCGCGTCTCCGAGGCGGCGATGGAGGACCGCAAGCGGGTGGGCTACTTCTGATGCTCGACCTGCTGCGCTTTACCACCGCGGGGTCGGTCGACGACGGCAAGAGCACGCTCATCGGCCGGCTCCTGTTCGACTCCCAGGCGGTGTTCGAGGACCAGCTCGACCACCTGGCCCAGGCGAGCGCGCGCCGGGGGGGCAACGGTGCGCTTGACCTCGCCCTGCTCACCGACGGGCTGCGGGCCGAGCGCGAGCAGGGCATCACGATCGACGTCGCCTACCGCTACTTCGCTACCCCGCGCCGGCGCTTCATCATCGCCGATGTCCCCGGGCACAAGCAGTACACGCGCAACATGGTCACCGGCGCCTCGACCGCCGACGTCTCGGTGGTGCTGGTCGACGTCCGCCACGGGGTGGTCGAGCAGTCACGCCGCCACGCCTACATCAGCGCGCTGCTGGGGATTCCCCACCTGGTGGTGGCGGTCAACAAGATGGACCTCGTCGACTACGACCAGGACGCGTTCACCCGGGTGGCGGACGAGTTCGGGGAGCTGGCGGCGGGGCTGGGCGCCGCCGACGTGTGCTTCATCCCGATCAGCGCGCTGCACGGCGACAACGTGGTGACCCGCTCCGAGCACATGGCGTGGTGGGAGGGGCCGACCTTGCTCGAGCAGCTCGAGGGGGTGGAAGTGATCCACGACCATCCCGAAGCCGAGCTGGCCCGCTTCCCGGTGCAGTGGGTGATCCGCCCCGCCGACGGGGCGGGCGACTACCGGGGCTACGCCGGTCAGCTGGCCTCCGGCCGCCTGCGCGCCGGCGAGGAGATCCTCGTCCTGCCCTCCGGCCAGCGCACGCGGATCGCGCGCATCGACACCTACGACGGGCCGCTGGATGAGGCGGTCGCGCCCCAGTCGGTGACCCTGGTGTTAGAAGACGACCTGGACATAGCGCGCGGCGAGATGATCTGCACGCCCGAGAGCCCGCCCCAGGTGGGACGCGAGCTGGAGGCCGACGTGTGCTGGATGTCCGAGCGCCCGCTGGACCCGCGGGGGCGCTACGCGATCAAGCACAACACCCTCTCGGCCCGGGCGGCGGTGGAGGAGATCGCCCACCGGGTGGACATGACCAGCCTGCGCCAGCAGGCGGCGCCCGGGGCCCTGGCGCTCAACGACATCGGCCGCGTGCGGTTGCAGACCAGCCGGGAGCTGGCCTTCGACCCCTATGCGCGCAACCGCAGCACCGGCAGCTTCATCCTGATCGACGAGGCCTCCAACGACACGGTGGCCGCCGGGATGATCGCCGCCCCGGCGGCGTAGGCCCTCGCGCATCGGCCCGCCGATCCGCCGGTCCGCCGGTCCGCCGGTCGGCCGGTCGGCCGCAGGCGGTAGGCGGTGGGCGCCCACGTAGCGCGGCCGCGCCCCGGTGAGGAGACGCGGCCGCCGCCACGCTCGGTGGATCCGGGGGTCGGTTAGGAGCTGGGGGGTGTGACCTGCACGCGCGAGGCGTCCAGCGCTACGCCGTCGGCGTCGACCTTGCCGCGGGCCTGAACCACGCTTCCCGCGGCGATCGTCGTGCAGTCGACGGCCGCGCGGCGCTGGCGACAGGTCGTCGCCGCCGTGGTGCGGATAACACGGGCGAAGCCGTGGTCATCGACGACGTTGAGCGTGCCGCCGCTGTCGGACTGCACGAGGCCGCCGATGCGGGCGAGCTGGATGACCACCGACTGGGCGACCGGGTTTCCGCCGCTGGTCGTGGGCGCGGTCGCGCGGACCCTGACGACCGTGTTCGGGGTGACGTTGGCCCCGGTCGCCGCGCTGCCGTCGGCGTAGGAGTAGCTCGTGCTCGAGCTGAGGGCGAAGCTGTGCGAGCGCGCCCGGGAGTCGCGAAGCGTCAGGGTGCTTCCGTCGTGGGCGGTGACCCATCCGGTCGCGCCATAGCGGGCGTAATGGCGCCCGGGCGAGTCGCCGCGCCCGTGGCGAGCCGTGGCGACGGCCGCCGTGGCGAGCGAGGCGAGCACTGCTACGGCAATGGTCAGGCGTAGCAGTCGCCTGCCGGTGATCGAAAGCATTGGTGATCCTCCTTGCTGGGAGACGCAGGTGCGGACGAATGACGGGGCCTGGCCGGAGGCGTCGACCCCCAGGACTCAAACACGGCTCCGCACTCCTTTGATCGCCCGTAGGCCTAGGAAGTCACTTAAGAAGTCGCTAAGCGGGGCGGCTCAGGCTCTGGTCGCCGAGGCGAAGGCTCTGGTCGCCGAGGCGCGCGCTCTAGCCGCCCGGGAAATAGCCGCCGCCGCCGGAGCCGCCGCCGCCGGATGAGCTCCGGCCGATCAGCACCTCCTGCGCGCATTGCGTGCCCTCACGCCGGTTGTTGAGCGCGGCGCTGTCGTTGAAGCGCTTGTCGCCCAGGCCCGCCGCTTGGAACTTCTGCTGGATGCAGGTGCACAGCTGCGAGGCCTTGGACTTGACGAACTCGTTCGCCTGCGAGTTCCCGGTGGAACTGGACTTGAGCTTGCTCTCGCACTTGCTCCTGAAGGCGCTCGCGTCGCTGACCTTCGGGTTGTCGCTGCCTCCCCCGCACGCCGCCAGCCCCACGGCGGCGACGCCCGTGGCCAGCGCCATGCCCAGCCGACTCGTGGTTCGCGACATCTATGCCCTCCTCGGAATGGTTCGGCGACCGTACCTCATCTGCCAGCCGCCTACCACGAAGCCCAGAGCCGCCCACTAACCTCCGTTCCCGCCATGTTCTCCAAGGTCCTGGTGGCAAACCGCGGCGAGATCGCCGTGCGCATCGTGCGCGCGCTGGAGGAGCTCGGCGTGGGCAGCGTGGCGGTCTACGCCGAGCTTGACCGCGACGCCCCCCACGTGGCGCGCGCCGACGAGGCGTTCCTCCTCGGCGGCCCGGGCCCGGCCGAGAGCTACCTCAACGTCGAGAAGCTGCTCGCGGTGGCGGGCGAGTCCGGAGCCGAGGCCGTACACCCCGGCTACGGCTTCCTGGCCGAGAACGCCGCCTTCGCGCGCGCCTGCCAGGAGGCGGGGATCGTGTTCATCGGCCCCCCGGCCGAGGCGATCGAGGCGATGGGGTCAAAGACCCGGGCCCGCGAGCTGATGGCCGCCGCCGGCGTGCCGATCGTCCCCGGCACCACCGACACGGTGGAGACGCTCGAGCAGGCGGCGCGCATCGCCGCCGAGGAGGTGGGCTACCCGGTGGCGATCAAGGCCGCGGGCGGCGGCGGGGGCAAGGGCTTTCGGGTGGCGGAGTCCGAGGACGAGCTTCAGGGCGCCTTCGAGGGCGCCGCGCGCGAGGGGGAGAAGTTCTTCTCCGACCCCCGGGTGTACATCGAGCGCTACCTCCCCGACCCCCGGCACGTCGAGGTCCAGGTGCTGGCCGACAGCCACGGCCACTTCGTGCACCTGGGCGAGCGCGACTGCTCGATCCAGCGCCGTCACCAGAAGCTGATCGAGGAGTCGCCGGCGCCCGAGTGGATCGTCGACCCGGAGATGCGCGAGCGCATCGGCAAGATCGCCACCGACGCCGCCCGCGCGGTGGACTACCGCGGAGCGGGCACGATCGAGGGCCTGCTCGCCACCGATCCCGACACCGGTGGCGAGGCCGAGTACTTCTTCCTGGAGATGAACACCCGCGTGCAGGTCGAGCACTGTGTGACCGAGATGACCACCGGCATCGACATCGTCAAGGAGGGCATTCGCGTGGCCGCCGGCGAGCAGCTGTCGTTCTCCCAGGAGGAGGTGCAGCTGCGCGGGCACGCGATCGAGTGCCGGATCAACGCCGAGGACGCGGCCAAGAAGTTCGCCCCGGCGCCGGGACGGATCAGCGCCTACCGCGAGCCGGCCGGACCGGGGGTGCGCGTGGACTCGGGGGTGCAGGCCGGCTCGGAGGTCTCGCCCATGTATGACCCGATGGTGGCCAAGCTGATCTGCTGGGACGTGGACCGCCAGCAGGCCACCGCCCGCATGCTGCGCGCCCTGGAGGAGTACGAGATCGAGGGCCTGCGCACGCTGATTCCCTTCCACCGGGCGCTGCTGGGCACCGAGCAGTGGGCCAAGGGCGAGACCTGCCGCGACCTGCTCTCGGACCGGCAGTGGCTCAAGTCCCTGGCCCAGCCCGCCCCCGCCGCTCCCGCCGAGGAGCCCGACGAAGGCCAGCTCGTCGAGCAGGACTACACGGTCGAGGTCTCGGGCAAGCGCTTTGAGGTAAAGGTCATAGGGCCGCCATACGGCGGCCAGAATGGCCTGGCCCCGGGCGGGCCGGCGGCGGGCGCGGCGCGCAAGCCACCGCGCCGGGAGCGGTCGGGGGCCGGCGGCGGCGGAGGGGGCGCCGACGCGCTGATCTCCCCGATCCAGGGCACGGTGCTCAAGGTTGCCGTCGAGCAGGGGGCCGCGGTCCAGGAGGGAGCGCTGATCGCCGTGGTGGAGGCGATGAAGATGGAGAACGAGATCACCGCTCACAAGGCGGGGACGGTGGCCGAGCTGCCGATCTCCCCCGGTGCCTCGGTGGCCACCGGCGACACGCTGGCCGTCATCAGCTCGGGCGAGTAGCTCCCCATGAGCGACGCGGCGAGGCGCCCCACCGCGTGGCGGGCGGGAATCGACGAGGCCGAGACGGTGGCCCGCCTGCTGGTCGGCTTTCGCGACGAGCTGGGTCAGGACAGGCCCTCGGAGAACGCCTTCCTGGCCGGTGTCGAGCGCCTGATCGAGGGCCTGGACGCCGACTTTCTGCTCGCCTCCCCCGGCGCCGACTCCCCGCCGGCCGGCGTAGCCCAGCTGCGCTATCGCTTCGGCATCTGGCGGGCGGCGCCCGAGTGCTGGCTGGAGGACCTGTACGTCGCCTCGAGCGCCCGCCGGCGCGGGGTCGGCACCGCGCTGGTCGAGGCGGCCCTGGCCCGGGCCGCCGAGCGCGGCTGCCGGCGCATCGAGCTCGACGTCTCAGAGCACAACGCGGCGGCCCTGGCCCTGTATGAGCGCTACGGCTTCTCCGCCGACAAGCACGGCGAGGGTCGCCACCTGTTCCTGGGCCTGGCGATCGACCAGGACCGCTAGCTCGGCCGCCCGCTAGGGTGTCCGCCAGGTGTGCCGGGAAGCCTGGTCGGCGATCCAGTCGATCGACCCCTAGGAGCCGCCATGGCGTTCCCGCCCACCACCTCCTCGCCCCCCGGGCGCGGCCGGGGCCTGTTGCACTCCCGGCCCGTGCTCCTGGTCGCCTTCGCCTTTGCCGTGATGGCCGATCCGGTCTCCTCGGTGGCCTACGCCATCGAGGCCGCCCTGCGGGCGCTGGACGGCAACCTGTCGCTGCTGCTGGCCACGATGGGCCTGGTGGTGGCGGTGATCGCCCTGGTGATCGTCAACTACCACCAGCTGGTGGCGCGCTTTCCCCAGGGCGGCGGGGCGGCGGCGGCCGCCGGGCGGGCGTTCGGCGAGCCCTGGGCGTTCATCCCCATCGGCGCGCTGATCGTCGATTTCGTCCTGACCATCGCCATCAGCGTCTCGGCCGGCGCCTCGGCGGTCATCGACTACGTCCCCGACCTGGGCTCCTGGCGCACGGCGCTGGCCCTCATCCTGCTGGCGCTGGTGGCCGGGCTGACCTGGTTCGGCCACATCGGCCGCGCGGTGTTCGCCCTGATGACGCTGGCCTTCGTCGCCTCGGCCCTCGCCGTGCTCGCCGGCGCCCTGCACGCCCCCGTCGCCCACACCGGCACCGTCTCTCACCACAGCGCCCACGTGGCGTCGATCGCCGTGGTGCTGGCCTTCCCGGTGGCGATGGCGCTGGCCACCGGCGTGGAGGCGCCCTCGTCGGCGATCGCCCAGCTGGCCCAACTCGACGACGCCGGGCGCCGGCGCTTCGGTCGCGTCACGCTGTGGCTGACGCTGGCTATCGTGGGGACGCTGACGCTCGGGCTCACGGCCGCCGCCGTGCACCTGAAGGTGGGGATCCCGGGCGCCAACTCCACCCAGATCGGCGACCTGGCCCACGCCGCCACCGGGTCCGGGGTCTACGCGTTCTTTCAGCTCAGCACCGCGCTGCTGCTCCTGTCGGCCGCCAGCTCCTCGTTTCAGGCCGGCCCCGGCCTGCTCAAGGCCCTGGCCCGCTACGAGCTCCCCGGAGGCGCCTCGCGCGGCATCCTGGCCGGCTTCCTGGGCCGGACCAACCGCCACCACACCCCCTACTGGGCGGTGGTCCTGTTCCTCGCTGTCTCGGCCGCGGTCACCGTGGGCGCCGCCGGCCACGAGCAGACGCTGGTCCTCTACTACGCGGTGTCGGTGTTCATGAGCTTCCTGGCCGGCCTGGTGGCGATGGCCACCTTCGCCTGGCGCGAACGGGGCCTCGGCTCGGTGCTGCTAAACGGCTTGGGGGCGCTGGTGGTGGCGTTTACCCTGGCCGTCAACCTGGGCCGCGGCGAGCCGATCGCCTCGCTGGCGGCGGCCGTGATCCTGGCCGGCGTGCTCTACGCCTTCTGGCGGCGGGCCGGCCGGCCGCGGGGGATCGCCGAGGTGGTCTCGGAAGCCGAGCACCTCAGCGAGGAGCCGCAGGCCGGCTAGGGACGACCCCGCTCGGCGACGGCGGCCAGGTTCTGGGCGTGCAGTTGGCGCTGGCGCGAGCTCGCGCGCCCGGCCGGCAGCACGGGGCGGGGGTCGGCGCCGGCCAGGGCCTCGAGGTAGGCGCGATCCTCGTCGAGGATGCGCCGGGCGGCCGGATCCTCGAGCGGCTCGCCGTGGCCGGGGATCACCTGCTCGGCCTGGGCCAGGCGCTCGGCCAGGCGCTCGAGCGTGGCCCGATAGGCGTCCAGGCCCCCGGCGCCGATCACCGGGATCTCCACCGGGGAGAGATAGTCGCCGCACACCAACACGCGGGCGTGGGGGATCCAGACCGCCATCCCGTCGGGGGTGTGGCCGTCGGCGGGGATCAGGCCCAGCTCGCGGTCGCCCAGCTCGCACGCCCCGGGCACGGGCAGCGCCTGGACGGCGCCCAGCGACAGCGGGCGCGGCCGGGCCACGTAGTGCTCGGCGTCAAACGCGCGCAGCTCGCGCTGGGGCGCGCCGGGCTCGGCGCGCAGCCGCGCCGCCGTGGTCTCGGCCACCCCCAGCGCCGCGCCGGGGAAGGCCAGGGGGCCCAGCAGGTGGTCGAAGTCGGCGTGGGTGGCGAGCAGCCCCCGCACATCGAAGCCGGCCTGGCGGGCCAGCTCGCCCGCCGCCTCGAGCTCGTCGGGGTAGACGGGCGAGTCGATGGCAAAGCCCTCGTCGCCGCCGCGCACCAGCGTGCACGTGGTCTGCCACACGCGGCTGACCAGGACGACGACGTCGCGGTGGACGGCCAGCGCGCGCACGGCGGCGCCCCGTCGCCTAGGTGGCGCCGACCAGCTTGACCGCCTCGCGCAGGTTGGGCACCACCGCGGTCGGCTTGCGCTGATTTGACTCGAGCTTTTCCTTCTTGCGGTTGACCCAGATCACCGGCACGCGCGCCTTCAGGCAGGGCTCGACGTCGTGGTAGTAGCTGCTGGCCACGTGCACCCACCCCTTCTTGCCCCCGATCCGCCGGGCGCACTCGGTGAAGTGGGCGGAGTCGGGCTTGTAGGAGCGCACCTGCTGGGCGGTCACCACCAGGTCGAAGTCCATCGGCAGGTGGCGCCGGGTCTGCCCGAGCAGCTTGTCATCGATGTTGGAGAGCAGACCGACGTTGTACTTCTTGGCCGTGCGCTCGAGCGCCGGCTTGGTCTCCCGAAACGGCTTCCAGGCCGGCACCGAGTCGGGCAAAAAGCCCGACCGCGAGGGCTCCAGCGGCCACTTCAGGCGCTTGGCGATCTCCACCGCCGTGCGGCGCAGGACCTCGGCGTAGAGCTCGTAGGAGCCGGCCTGGATCTCGCGCTCGATCTCGTGAAACAGCGAGATCAGCTCGTCCTTTTCGATCGTGAACCCGTCGCGTTCGGCCTCGCGCTTGAACGCTTCGTAGATCCCGGTCTCCCAGTCGATCAGGGTGCCGTAGACGTCGAAGGTGATGAATGTGGGCTTGGCGGGAAGGGGCATCGGCCCTCGGTGGACGTGAAGCGCTCCCGCCGGGCGGGAGCGCTTTGGCCCCAATTATGAACCTTCGATTAGAGTGCGCGCCCGCTCGTGGACCTGCTCGAGTACCAGGGAAAGCAGCTCCTGCGCCGCCACGGCGTCCCCGTGCCCGAGGGCCGGCCGGCCGCCAGCGTGGACGAGGCGGTGGCGGCCGCCGAGGAGATCGGCTACCCCTGCGTGGTCAAGGCCCAGGTCCAGATCGGCGGACGGGGCAAGCTGGGAGGCATCAAGGTGGCGGCCGACCGCGAGGCGGCGCGCGAGCACGCCGACGCGATCCTGGGGATGGACATCCGCGGCCTGACCGTGCACGAGCTGTGGATCGAGCAGGCGTCGGAGATCGCCGCCGAGCATTACGCCTCGATCGTCCTCGATCGCAGCGCCCGGGCGCCGCTGGTGATGCTCTCCACCCGGGGGGGCATGGACATCGAGGAGGTGGCGGCCACCGAGCCCGAGGCGATCGCCACCCTGCACGTCGACCCGCTGCTGGGCTTCTGCGACTTCCACGCCCGCCGCCTGGCGTTCGGCGCCGGCGTGGAGGCCGACGTGGTGCGGCCGGTCGGGGCCCTGCTCGCCCGGCTCTACGAGGCCTTCGTGGCCGAGGAGGCGATGCTGGTCGAGGTCAACCCGCTGATCGTGACCGCCGGGCGCGAGGTGCGCGCCCTGGACGCCAAGGTCACCCTCGACGCCAACGCCCTGTTCCGCCATCCCGACAATGCGGCCCTGCGCGACACCGCCGCCGAGGACGAGCAGGAGCGCATGGCCCGCGAGCGCGGCCTGACCTACGTCAAGCTCGACGGCGACATCGGCATCCTGGGCAACGGCGCCGGCCTGGTGATGTCGACGCTGGACGTGGTTGCCCAGGCCGGCGGCCGGCCGGCCAACTTCCTCGACGCCGGCGGGGGCTCGAAGGCCGAGGCCATCGCCAGCGCGGTCGAGGTGATCCTGTCCGATCCCAAGGTGCGGGCGGTGCTGTTCAACATCTTCGGCGGGATCACCCGCGGCGACGAGGTGGCGCGGGGCCTGATCGAGGCGTTTCACCAGGTCCAGCCCCAGGTCCCGTTCGTGGTGCGCCTGGACGGCACCAACGACGAGGAGGGGCGCCGCCTGCTGGCCGAGGCCGAGCTGCCCAACCTGCGCACCGCCCGGACCATGAACGAGGCGGCCGAGCAGGTGGTCGAGCTGGCCGGCGAGGCCGTGGCCCCGGGCAGCCGATGAGCGTCCTCGTCGATGAGGGCACCCGCCTGTGCGTGTCGGGCATCACCGGCCGCGAGGGCAGCTTTCACGCCATGAACAATCGCCGCTACGGCACCCAGGTGGTGGCCGGGGTCACGCCGGGCAAGGGCGGGCAGGACGTCGAGGGGGTGCCGGTGTTCGACACCTTCCGCTCGGCGGTGGCCGAGACCGACGCCGACACGGCGATGATCTTCGTGCCCCCGCCGTTTGCCGCCGACTCCATCCTGGAGGCCGCCGATGCCGGCATCCAGACGATCGTGGCCATCACCGAGGGCATCCCCGCCCACGACGAGCTGCGGGTCAGCGCCCAGCTCGAGCGCACCCCCAGCGTGCGGCTGATCGGGCCCAACTGCCCGGGCGTGCTCTCGCCGGGCAAGGCCAACGTCGGCATCATCCCCGCCGCGTTCTTCTCGCCCGGCAACGTCGGCGTGGTGTCGCGGTCGGGGACGCTCACCTACCAGATCGGAAACGAGCTCGCCCAGCGTGGCTTTGGCAACTCATCGATCGTGGGTATCGGGGGCGACCCGGTGCCCGGCTCGAGCTTCATCGACATCCTCGCCCTGTTCGAGCAGGATCCCGAGACCGAGCTGATGGTGATGTCGGGAGAGATCGGCGGCGAGGCCGAGGAGCTGGCCGCCGACTACATCGCCGCCCACGTCTCCAAGCCGGTGGTGGGCTACATCGCCGGCTTCACCGCGCCCCCGGGCAAGACCATGGGTCACGCCGGCGCGATCGTGTCCGGCTCCAAGGGCACCGCCCAGGCCAAGGCCGAGGCCCTGGAGGCCCACGGGGTCCGCGTCGGGCGCACCCCCACCCAGGTGGCCGAGATCGCGGCCGACATCCTGGGCGCCGACGGCGCCTAGAGCCAAGCTGCGGCGCCGAGGTCGAGGTCGTAAGCTCCGGCCATGGCCGAGCAGATCTCCTTCGCCCGCGGCGCGCCCTCGCTGGACATCGTCGACGTCGACGGCCTGCGCGCGGCGGCGCAGGAGGCCTTCGCCGAGGACCCGGCGGGAACGACCGCCTACGGCACGGCGGTCGGCTACCCGCCCCTGCGCGAGTGGATCGCCGCCCGCCACGGCGTGGGCCCCGAGCAGGTGTTCCTCACCAACGGCTCGATGCAGGCCGACGCGTTCTTGTTCGAGCACCTGGTGCGCCCGGGCGATGAGGTGGTGGTCGAGCGACCGACCTACGACCGCACGCTGCTGTCCCTGCGCCAGCTGGGCGCCGACGTGCGCATGGTCGAGCTCCAGCCCGACGGGATCGACGTCCAGGCGCTGGCCGCCATGCTCGGCGACGGCTTGAGGCCGCGGCTGGCCCACATCATCCCCAACTTCCAGAACCCGGCCGGGTACACGCTCTCGGGCGACAAGCGCCAGCGGCTGCTCGAGCTGGCCGACCGGCACGAGTTCACGATCTTCGAGGACGACCCCTACGTGGCCCTGCGCTTTCGCGGCCAGGCCTCGCCGACCATGCTCTCGCTCGATGGCCGGGGGCGGGTGGTCTATGCCTCCTCGTTCTCAAAGACGGTGTGCCCGGGGATCCGGGTGGGCTATCTGGTGGGGCCGGCCGAAACGATCGCCGACATCGTCAAGCTCGCCACCGGCACCTACATCTCGCCCAACATGGTCGCTCAGTCGATCGTCTATCGCTTCTGCGTCTCGGGGGCGCTCGAGCGCTCGATCGAGACGGTCAGCCGCGCGCTGGCCGAGCGCGCCCAGCGGCTGGCCGAGGCGCTGCGCCGGGAGCTGCCCGAGGCGCAGTTCGTCGAGCCCGACGGCGGCTACTTCATGTGGGTCACGCTACCCGAGGGGACCGACGTGGCCGCCCTGGCCGCGGCCGCGGCCCAGCGCGGGGTGACCTTCGTCAAGGGAACCGACTTCCTCCTTCAGGGGGGCGAGAACACGCTGCGCCTGGCCTACTCGGGTGTGACGCCCGAGCAGATCGAGGAGGGTGTCGGGCGCCTGGCCCAGGCGCTGTCGTCGCTGAGCGCCGCCGCCGCCTAGCTTCCCCCGCGGCCCCCAAGCGCCCGTCGGGGCCCGACGCCGCGACGGTGGCGGTTTGACAAGCGGCCCCGCGGCGCGCTATCACCCCGCCCTCGACGGGTTGGGCCGGCGTCGCCGGGGAGCCGGGGAGTGGGAGACAGAAGCGTGCACGCAGGAGGGGCAGGGCAGGCCAGACGGCGCGTGGCGCCGGCGCTGGCCCTGCTCGCGCTCATCACCGCGCTGGCGCTCGCGCTGGCCGGGCACAGCCCGGTGCGGGCCGACAGCCAGTCGACGCCCACCGACCCGGACTTCGCGCCGTGCGAGTCCCAGACCACCACCGCCGACATCACCTCCCAGTGCAACAACAACGAGCAGTGGAACCTCTACGGCGCGCTGAGCACCTCGTGCGGCGGCCAGCCCCGCCCGGACGGCGGGCTGCCGTGCTGGGCGGGGCTGGCGCGCGATCCCCAGCACGCCGCCGGCGTGAACGACACCGGGGCGTGGGCGCAGGGCAACGTCGGTCGCCCCGACGTGCTCGTCGCCTACATCGAGGGGGGCGTCAACTACGACTCCGACAACATCAAGGACGGGCTCGACAACATCTACCTCAACAAGCGCGAGCTGCCCTACCCCCAGGACTCCTCCGGCGCCGACCACGGCGCCTATGACCTCAACGGCGACGGTCACTTCGACGTCCGCGACTATGCCCAGGACCCGCGGGTCAACCCATCCTGTGCCAGCGGGATGGCGCCGTTCACCAACCACCAGGAGGGGGTGACGTGGTCGTGCGTCCCCGGCGGCCAGCACCAGTACCTCAATGCGGTCCACGTCGCCGGCCAGCACACCCCCTACCTCTCGCCGGAGGACCTGATCGCCGTCTTCGGGCACTGCCAGATCGCCAACGGGCAGATCGGCACCGGCGGCTGCCCGGCGGGCGGGCGCTTTGACAACGACGGCAACGGCTACCCCAACGACGTCTCGGGGTGGAACTTCGATCGCAACACCAACGATCCCCAGACCGAGGACACCGCCTACGGCCACGCCCCGGGGCTGATCAGCGACATCGCCGGCGAGGCCAACAACGGCTATGCCGGGGTGGGCGAGTGCCGGACGTGCACGGTGGTCCCGATCAAGCAGGGGGCCGAGTGCCTCGGGCGCCCCGATCACTGGGGCGCGGCGATCCTCTACGCCGCCGACCTAGGGGTCACGACGATCAGCTCGGTGGTCGTCTCCTACGCCTACAGCTCGTTCAACCAGAAGGCGATCGACTACGCCTACGACCACGGCGTGTCGCTGGCCCTGGACTCCAACGACTTCGACTCGATGGACCACACCGACGGGATGCTGTTCAACCACGTCATCCCGGGCAACTCGCTGTCCTTCGACCAGCACGGGACCGGCCTGCAGGCCAACGCCACCACCTGGTTTCGGGCGCGCTCGAGCACCACCAGCTACGGCACCCACAACGTCTTCTCCGGCTACGGCACGAGCACCTCGGGGGCCACGCCGTTCATGGCCTCGATGCTGGGCATGGTGCAGTCGGCGGGGCTAAACGCCCGCGACCAGGGAGTCATCCCCAGCGCGCTTCGGCCCGACGAGGTCAAGCAGATCATGATGGACACGGCCTCGCCGGTGGTCCCCCAGACCCAGTCGCCGCACACCGCACGCCAGTGGCCGGGCAACCCGCTGTCCACCACCGACGCCACCCACAGCAACTGGTCGAGCCAGTACGGCTACGGGCGACCCGACATCGGCGCGGCCACCGCCGCGGTGATGGCGGGCAAGCTCCCCCCCACCGCCGAGATCGGCTCCCCCAACTGGTTCGAGTATGTCGATCCGAAGACCACCCCGTCGCTGGCCGTCTACGGCAAGCTCGCGCCCTCGCGCGTCAACTCCGGCGGCGCCGTCAGCTGGGTGCTCGAGTACGCGCTGGGCGCCGACCCGGCCGACGCCAGCTTCCACACCATCGCCAGCGGGACGGCCAAGGGTCCGCTCAACGGCAAGCTGGGCACGCTGGACCTGGGCCAGATCCCGCCCACCTTCTACGAGCACCCGCCGCTGACCACGCTTCAGCCCGACGGCTCCGAGCAGTACTCGGTCTCTCTGCGCCTGCGCGTGGTCGATGCCAACGGGCTCAAGGGCGAGGACCGTCGCTCGGTAGGGCTGCGCCACGACCCCAGCCTGGTCGACGGCGCCCCCAAGCGCTACGGGGCCGAGATCAGCGGCGCCCCCACCTACTCCGACATCGAGGGCCACCACCAGCTCGACCTGGTCTTCTCCACCTACGACGGCGACGTGCACGCGCTGCGCCCCAGCGGCAAGGAGGCCCCCGGCTTCCCGGTGCACTCCGACACGATCGCCAGCTTCGACCCCATGGCGCCGGAGAACCTCAGCGCCCCCGCCTACGCCAACCACCCCGACCTTCGCAACCAGCGCGACCCGCTCTCGGGCATCGCGGTCGGCGACCTTGGGCACAGCGGCACGCTGGACGTGGTGGCCACCGGAATGAACGGCCGGGTCTACGCCTGGGACGGCCGCGGCCGCGCGCTGCCCGGCTTCCCGCAGACCATGGACACCCCGCCCGGACAGTACGCCGTCCCCACCCCGCGCTCGCCCACGCCCCACAGCCGCGACCCGCTGCGGGGCGCGTGGGCCTCGCCGGTGCTCGCGCCGCTGCAGGGCACGGGCAAGCTCGACATCGTTATCCCGGGCTGGGACGGCATGGTCTACGCCTGGGCACCCGACGGGACGCGGCTGCCGGGCTGGCCGGTGGACATCAAGCTGCCCCAGCCCGACTTCGACCGCGACGGCGTCGATCCCGCCCGCTACATGCGCGATCCCAAGCTGATGTACCCGGTGGGCGTGGCCGATGTCCTGGGCACCGGCAAGCCGCAGGTGTTCGTCTCGAGCTTCGAGTGCTCCGGCAAGAGCGCCTCCACCCAGGACACCGCGCTGGGCCTCACCCCGGTGGGCAGCAACCCCGCCTCCAAGGCCTGGCTCTACGGGGTGTGGGCCGACGGCAACGATCACCCGGGCGGCGCCTACCTACCCCACTGGCCGGCGGCGCTCCCATCGCTGTCGTTCTGTTATGACCAGTCGATCGACTTCGTGGGCGAGAGCGTCGCGCCGCCCACCTTCGCCAACGTCGACGGCTCGGGCCTGAAGATCGTCTCCAGCGCGGTCACCGGCAACGTCGAGGCGCTCAACGCCGACGGCTCGGTCTACAAGGTCCTCGACCAGTCGTGCAAGAGCGCCAGCTGCAGCGCCTACCCGCCTTACCGCCCGGGCGACACGCACACGCTCACCCTCACCGGCCAGGGGGGCTTCGGGGACCTGCTGGGGACGGGCACCCCCCAGTACATCCAGTCGAGCACCGGGCTGGAGTCGATCCTGCTCGCCCTGGGCCAGCCGGGCCAGGCGGCGCTGCCCCAGGTCTACGAGAAGGCCTGGGACGTACGCTCGGGCGCCCTGCTGCCCAGCTTCCCCGAGCGCCAGGACGGCTTCCCGTTCTACGACGCGCCGATCACCGCCGACGTCGGCGCCGGCGGGGGAACCCGCAACGCGATCGAGGCCAACGACGACTACTTCATCCACGCCTGGGGTCCGACCGGCCTGGAGCCGCCCGACTTTCCCAAGTACACCGGTCAGTGGACCGGGTTCTCGGGCACGGTCGGGGAACCGCGGATGAACGGTCAGCTCCAGCTGGTCTACGGCACGCGCGAGGGCGAGCTCTTCCAGTGGCGGGTGTCCGGCGATCCGGCGCTCAACAACTCGTGGGGCCACTACCGCCACGACGAGCGCAACACCGGCCAGTACGGGCTCGACGCGCTGCGTCCCGCCACCGCCCAGGCGCTCTCGGTCACCCGGGCCGCGGGCGCCGGGGCCGTGGCCAGCTTCATCGCCCCGGGCGACAGCGCGATGGTCGGCCGGGCCGCCGCCTACCAGGTCCGCTACTCGGACCGGCCGATAACGGCCGAGAACTTCGACTCCGCCCGCCCCGTCCCGGGCCTCGCCGCTCCCGGACCGGCCAACGCGCGCGAGCACCTGCGCCTGGCGATCCCGCCCACCGCCTCCTACCTAGCGGTGCGCGCGGTCGATCGCGCCGGCAACCTGGGGGCGATCGTGGCGGCGCCGATTCAGCGCCCGTAGCGCTCGCGTCCCAGCACCAGCTGCTCGGGCAGCGCGATCCGCGGCGGGGGCGAGGGGTCGGCCAGGACCGACACCGTCTCGGCCACCGAGCGGGTGACCGTCCGCTCCTGTCCGTCGGCGGAGACGACTACCTCGTCCTCGTCGCTGCGGGCCAGGGTTCCCTCCAGGCCGGGCTCGAGCCCCGCCAGCTTGAGGTAGCGCAGCAGATCTTCGGCCTCGTTCTCAAACCGCAGGATGCGCACCGACGCCCCCGCCTGCACGTCGGCCAGGGGCACCCCCTCCACCCGCGCCCCGGCCACGATCGGGTGCCCGTGGGGGCAGGTCTTGGCATCCCCGATCGCCCCGCGCATCCGCTCCTCGAGCACGGGGGACATCGCGTGCTCGAGCCGCTCGGCCTCCTCGTGGACCTCGTCCCACGGGATCCCCAGCACGTCGGTGAGGAAACGCTCGATCAGGCGGTGGCGGCTGACCACCTCGGCGGCGTGCCGGTCGCCCGACTCGGTGAAGGCGATGGCCTTGTCGGCGTCGCGCGTGATATAGCCGTCGCGCTCCAGGCGCCCCACCATCTCGTGCACGGTGGGCGCCGACAGCTGCATCGCGCGGGCGACGTTGGCGGCGGTCATCGGCAACCTGGCCTCCTTGAGCCAGAAGATGGTCTGCAGATACTCCTCCTCGGCCGGCGTGGCCTGGTCGGTGCTCACCGTCTGATCGTATCGGCGCGGCTGCGGTGGCTACGATCGCTCCCAGCCCGATGTCGCTGGCCCTCTCCCCTCCCCTGCTCCCCCAGCTCGCGCGACCGCGTCGCGGTCTGCCCGAGGGCGGCGGCTGGTCCTATGAGCCCAAGTTCGATGGCTTTCGCGCGATCGCCTTTGTCGATAAAGACGGCGTGCGCCTGCAGTCGCGGGGGGGCAAGCCGCTCGAGCGCTACTTCCCCGAGCTGCGCTTTCCGCCCGCGCCGTGCGTGCTCGACGGCGAGATCATCATCGCCTCAGACGCGGGGCTGATGCAGTTCGACGCGCTGCAGCAGCGGATCCATCCCGCCGCCTCGCGCATCGAGCGCCTGGCCCGCGAGACGCCCGCCCGATACGTGAGCTTCGACCTGCTCGCCGAGGGCGATCGCTCGCTGCTCGAGCAGCCCTTCGCCAAGCGCCGCGCGGCGCTCGAGCGCTTCGCCGCCCGCCACGACGACACGCTCGAGCTCACGCCCTCGGTGACCGAGGCGGCCGACGCCGAGCGCTGGCTGCGCGAGGCGGAGGGCGTGATCGCCAAGGAGCTCGACGCCCCCTATCGCCCGGGTCAGCGCACGGGCATGCTCAAGATCAAGCGCGTGCGCACGATCGACTGCGTGGTCGTGGGCTGGCGTCCGGGCAAGCAGGAGGGGACGCTGGGGTCGCTGATCCTCGGGCTCTACGACGGCGACGGCGAGTTGCACGTCGTCGGTCACAGCTCGGGCTTCTCCACCCGCGAGAAGCGCGAGCTGGTGGGGCGCCTGGCGCCGTATGAGACGGGCAAGCGCGGAAGCGGCGACCCCAGCCGCTGGACCGCCGGGCGCGAGCTGGAGTTGATCGAGCTGCGACCCGAGCTGGTGGTCGAGGTGACGTTCGATCACGCCAGCGCCGGGCGCATCCGCCACGGGGCCAAGGTGCAGCGCTGGCGCGAGGACAAGCCCCCCGCGGAGTGCCGCCTGGAGCAGCTCCAGGCCTAACCCGGGCGCTTGGCCCGGCTGGGCTGGACGCGCTTGGGCTCCCCGCTGCTTGCGAAAATGCGTCGGCCCCGGGGGCAACTCGCCGCCCGCCGTGCCCTGGGAGGATGCCCCACCGTGGCCCCGGGGACCACGCCGCCGGTGCTGGTGGCGCCCGACGCGTTCAAGGGAACGCTCACCGCCGCCGAGGTGGCCGCCGCCCTGGCGGACGGTCTGATCGCGGGCGGGGCCGCGGCGGTCGAGCGCTGCCCGATGGCCGACGGGGGCGAGGGCACGCTGGCGGCGCTTGTGGACGCGCTCGGCGGAAGCACCGAGCGCGTAGCGGCCTCGAGCCCGCTGGGCGAACCGGTGGACGCCGAGCTCGGCTGGCTCTCCGACGGCACCACCGCCGTCGTCGAGGTGGCGCAGGCCAGCGGCCTGGCCCTGGTCCCCGAGGCCGATCGCGACGCCGAGGCCGCCTCCAGCACCGGCACCGGCGAGCTGATCGCAACCGCGCTGGCAAGGGGCGCCCACCAGGTGCTCGTGGCCGCGGGGGGAAGCGCCAGTACCGACGGGGGCGCCGGGGCGCTCGCGGCGCTGGCCGACGTGGGAGCCGGCCGGCGCCGGGGCGGACCGCGCATCACCGTCCTGTGTGACGTGCAGACGCCGTATGAGCTGGCGGCCAGCCGCTTCGCCGCCCAGAAGGGGGCCGATGCGCCCGCGACGCGACGGCTGTCGCGGCGCCTGGGCGCCCTGGCCCGCCGCCTGCCCCGCGACCCGACCGGCGTCCCCATGACCGGCGCCGCCGGCGGCCTGGCCGGGGGCCTGTGGGCGGCGCTGGACGCCCACCTCGTATCCGGCGCCGCGTTCGTGGCCCGGTCGGTGGGGCTCCCGGGCCGGCTCAAGCGCGCCCGCGTGGTGGTCACCGGCGAGGGGCGCCTGGATCGCAGCACGCTGGCGGGTAAAGCGGTGGCCGAGGTCGCCCGCGCCGCGCGAGCGCTCGGCGTGCCCGCCCACGCCGTGGTGGGGCGCAACCGCCTCGACCCCTTCGACGCCCGCATCCTCGACCTCCAGATCATCCTCGAGGCGGGCACGCCGGCACAGCTGGAGCGCGCCGGGCGCGAGCTCGCCGGGCGCATCTGAGCGATCCCCGGCCCGCACGGGGGTATACCCGACGGCGAAGCGAACGCGCCGCGACGTAACCCCGCGGCCCAGTTCGACTAAGAAGCCATATGGCGCGAGCGCACCGCTTTCGCTCCGGCGTCCCCGGCCGTCGCGCGGTGGTGATCGGCGCGGGCTCGTTCGGGACCGCGGTGGCGGTGCTGCTCGCGCGCGCCGGACTGCGCACCACGCTTCACGCACGGGGGGCCGAGCGCGTCGGCGAGCTGTCGGCCCGACGCGAGAACCAGGCCTACCTGCCGGGCGTCGAGCTGCCCGGCCAGCTGCGCATCGAGCGGGCGGGAAGCCCCCTGGGGCGCGCCGATCTCGTCCTGCTGGGCGTGCCCTCCCAGGGTCTGGACGAGGTCATCTCCGGCCTTCCCGCGGCCGGCCTGGGCGCCGGAGCGGCGCTGGTCTCGCTGGCCAAGGGACTGGTGCCCCCCGACGGGGTCGCCCCCACCGCCGTGCTCTCCCAGCGCTTCGGCGCCCACCGCGTGGCGTGCATCGGGGGGCCCGCCCACGCCGAGGAGATGGTCCAGGCCGGCGCGGCCCTGGTGGCCGCCTCCGCCGACGAGGAGCTGGCGCAGGCGCTGGCCGGGGTGTTCAACCGCGCGGGCGTAGTGTGCGAGATCTCCAACGACCCGACCGGCGTCGAGCTCGCCGGCGCGGCCAAGAACGTCGCCGCGCTGGCGTCGGGGGCGACCGTGGCGCAGGGACTGAACGCGGCCGGCGCCGCCGCCGGGCACATCTTCGCCGAGGTCTGGCGCCTGGCCGCCCTGCAGGGGGGGCGCCCCGAGTCGTTCATCGGGCTGGCGGGGACCGGCGACCTGGTGGCCACCGCGCTGGCCCCGCGCAGCCGCAACCGCCGTGCCGGCGAGCTTCTGGCCCAGGGCGTGCCCGCCGAGCAGATCCCCCTCCACATCGGCCAGGCGGTCGAGGCCCTGCGCTCGGTGCCGCTGCTGGCCAGCGCGCTTGCCCGGGCCGAGGTGCCGGCCCCGGTGACGGCGGGGCTAAGCGGGCTGATCTCGGGAGAGCTCCCGCTCGATGAGTGGGTGGCGCTGGTGCGCACCACCGCGCCGCCGCCCGCGCGCTGGCGCCGGGGCGCGGGCCCGTTCAGGCGCCTGGCGGCGCGCTGGCGGGCGCGCCGGGCCCGAGAGACCTAGGACGCCTGCTCGGTCAGCCCAGGCGGGGCGTGGCCGACGTGGTGGGCGTGGATCGGCGTCGCGTGGGTGGAGGCCAGCGAGGTGGGCAGCGCGGGCAGCTGCAGGGGGGTGAGGGCCCCCACCACGACGGCAACCAGCCAGATCGGCATGATCGCCGCGAGCAGCCGTCCCGCCCAGCGCACGAGCCGCGCGCGGCGGCCACTGCCGTCGAAGAACACGGGCAGCTCGCGATCCGGGATCGGCGCCGGGCCCGCCGGGCGCCGGGGCAGCCCTAGCCCGGGGGCGGGGACCGCCACCGCGGGCACGGCTGTGTGAAACGTGGCCATGACCCCATACTCGGCGCCGCGGCGGGGGCGATCAAGGGGTCCTCCTCGGACCTTACGCCGTTCTTTGCAGTTCCTAACAGGGCCGAAGCGCGGCTAACAGGCAGCGCCACCTGCGATGCGCCAAGCTGCTCGCTGCCGGGGCGCCGGCTCCCGCGTCCCCGCCCGACATGACCCTCGCAGTCCCACCCCCACGCACCCCGCGGTGAGGAATCCCCTTCGCCGCGAGCCGCTCTCGCGCCCGACGGCCGCCAGCATCCGCCGGCGCATCCGCCGCCCCCAGGCCCACTGGGTGCTGCTCAGCTTCTGCCTGGTGATGATCCTGCTCCTCTTGCTGGTCCAGGGGCTGACCACCAAGACGGTGGGGGCCAGCTCCACCCCCACCGCCAAGGGCCTGGCCAATGCCCCCCTGTGTCACGGCATCAACCAGCAGACCGGACAGCCCGACTGCCGACGCCCGATCCTGCACGCCGAGGGCAACGCGCTGACCTCCGCCGAGCCCCCGCCCGGCAAGCAGATCGCGCTCACCTTCGACGACGGCCCCGATCCCACCTGGACGCCGAAGATCATGGCCGTCCTGCGCAGCTACCGCGTACCGGCCACTTTCTTCGTGGTCGGCAGCCAGGTGGCGCGCCATCCCAACCTGGTGCGCGACGAGCACCGCTACGGCTTTGAGATCGGCAATCACACCTTCACCCACGCCGACCTGGTGAGGCTCCCGCTGTGGCAGCGCAAGCTGCAGCTGCAGGCGACCGAGTCGGCGGTGGCGGGGGCGATCGGCATCCGTCCCCGTCTCATGCGCCCGCCCTACTCCTCGGTCCCCAACGCCCTGACCGACGCCCAGTACAACGCGATCCTCCCCTTGGCCCAGGATGGCTACGTGGTGACCCTGTCGGACTACGACTCCGACGACTGGGCGCGCCCCGGGGTGGGCGAGATCGTCAAGAACGTCATCGACAACGGGATCAATCAGCTCCCCGGGCGACCGGGGGGGATCGTCCTCATGCACGACGCCGGCGGCAACCGCGCTCAGACCGTGAGCGCGCTGAAGCTGGTCGTCGCGCGGCTGCAGGCCGCCGGCTACCGGTTCGTGCTCGTCTCCCAGCTCGCCGGCCTGTCGCGCCCGGAGGTCGAGCTCCCGGCCAGCGGCGGGGACAAGCTGCGGGGAAACCTGCTGCTCGGGGGGCTGCTCGTCTCGCGCATCGCCACCACGATCTTGAACATCTGCGTGGTGATCGTCGGGGCGCTGGTGGCGCTGCGCATGCTCGCGGTCCTGCTGCTGGCGCGCCGACACGTGCGCCGCCGGCGCGCCGCCGGCGCCCAGGAGCCCAACACGCCACCGGTGTCGATCATCGTCCCCGCCTTCAACGAGGAGGTGGGGATCGGACGCGCCGTGCGCTCGCTGGCCGCCAGCCGCTACCCCAACGACTTCGAGGTGGTGGTGGTCGACGACGGCTCCACCGACCGCTCGGCCCAGATCGTCGAGGAGCTGGGCGAGCCCACGGTGCGGCTCATCCGCCAGCCCAACGCGGGCAAGGCGGCGGCGCTCAACCGCGGCATCGCCGCCGCCGAGCACGAGATCCTGATCACCGTCGACGCCGACACCGTCTTCGAGGAGCAGACGCTCGAGCGCCTGGTGCAGGGCTTCTCCGAGCCCGACGTCGGCGCGGTGTCGGGAAACACCAAGGTGGGCAACCGCCGGGGGCTGCTCGGGCGCTGGCAGCACATCGAGTACGTGATGGGCTTCAACCTCGACCGACGCATGTACGAGGTGTTCAACTGCATGCCCACCGTGCCCGGGGCGATCGGCGGCTTTCGCCGCGCCGCCCTGCAGGAGATCGGCGGCGTCTCGGCCGCCACCCTGGCCGAGGACACCGACATCACGATGGACATCGGGCGCCACGGCTGGCGGGTGATCTACGTCGACGACGCCCGCGCTTGGACCGAGGCGCCCGAGACGCTGGGGCAGCTCTGGCGCCAGCGCTACCGCTGGGCGTTCGGGACGATCCAGGCGGTCTGGAAGCACAAGGGCGCCGTGCGCCATCCCGGGGAATCGAACATCGGCCGGCGCGCGCTGCCCTACCTGGCCCTGTTTCAGATCCTGCTGCCCATCCTGGCCCCGGTGATCGACCTGTTCGCCGTCTACGGCCTGCTGTTCTTGAACCCGTTCATCGTGCTCCTGTTCTGGGGGGGCTTCAACCTGTTTCAGCTCGTGCTGGCGATCTACGCCTTCCACCTCGACGGCGAGTCCATGCGCCCGTTGTGGTCGATGCCCCTGCAGCAGTTCGTCTACCGCCAGCTCATGTACCTGGTGGTGATCGAGTCGATCATCTCGGCCATGCTCGGCACGCGCCTGCGCTGGGGCCACCTCGAGCGTACGGGCAGCGTCGAGGTCGCCGGCTGACCCACACCGGGCAAGCAAAGAGGGCTTCGCCCCGGACGGGGCTTCGCCGGGGGCCGGCTATCGCCGGCGGGCGGAGTAGCTGCTCGAGATCGAGCAGGCGTGACCGGAGGTGCCGACGAACAGCGAGCTGCTGCTCTCGTCGTAGCGCAGCTGGCCGGTGACCCGCCCGCCGCGTCGGCGGCCGCTCACGGTCAGCGTGCCCGTCGGTGTGGCTTGGCTCTCGTCCGTGGCGCCCGAGACCGAGGCCACCCGATGGGCCGAGAAGCGCCCCCCGCGCAGCCTGGTAACCGTGGCCGGAAAGGTCCCCGACGGCAGCTCGCCGCACCCCGCCGATGCCTGAAAGGTGATCGTCACCCGCCTCGCGCGCACCCGGAGGCGGATCGAGCCCCCGGGCAGCCTGCCCACGTAGCGGACGACCTTTGCCCCGACGACCGCCGGGCGCGCCGCCGCCGGGGCGCCGCTCAGGGCCGGCACGCAGGCCAGGGCCACCGCCCCCGTCAGCTTGCACCGGCTTCGTGCCACGGGCGCCAGTATCACAGCGTCCCCGGCCTCAACGCGTGGCCAGCGTGGTGACGACCGCCTCGTAGACCCCGGCGCCGTGGGACTCCTGGCAGACGCTGACGTTGTCATGGCCCGACAGCGCGTCGGCGAGCGTGGGATCGCGCTCGAGCGCGTTGGCCACCACCCAGAAGCGCGCCACGTGCGCCGCCACCGCCAGGTCCTCACGCGAGTCCCCGACCCCGATCGCCTCCGAGCGGGCATAGCCCCGCGCCCGCATGTGGACGGCCACCGCGCCGGCCTTGGACGAAGCCGCCGGGACCAGGTGATAGCCGCGCACCTGGGGCAGGTCGGCCAGCGCCGCCGAGCGACGGTGCACGACCCCGTTGTCGACCAGGCGCAGGTGGCCCAGGCTGTGCTGGGCGAGCAGGGCGTCGGCCTCGTCGGCGTCCACCAGGCCCCGGAACAGGTGCGAGACCTCGCGGTCGCGGTGCCAGGGGTCGTGGTGCTCCAGGCGCCCGGGGTAGCGCTCGAGCAGCAGGGCCGGCGCCCCCGAGTCCTCGATCTGCTGGTGGATGGTGCGCTCGCCGGGGCGAAGCTCTCCCGTCAGCCAGTGCTCCTCGCCGTCGAGGATCAGCAGCGCGCCGGCCTCGGCTACGTAGCAGCGCTGCCCGAGCAGGCGGGCGTCCTCGCCCGTCTGGGCGCGCCGGCGACCGGACACCACCACCACCTCAACCCCGGCTCGCAGGCAGGCCTCCATCGCCCGCGCCCCCAGCAGCGAGGGGCGGCCTTCGGCGTCGTGCAGCAGCGAGCCGTTGGGGCCCAGCAGCGTGCCGTCCAGATCCACGTACAGGCAGCGCATCGCCGCTTAGCTCAGCCCGTCCGCGCCTGGGCCAGCGGCGGACGCTCGAGCGCCGGGACCTCGTGGCGCTCGCCGGAGACGGCGTCGAGCAGGGCGGGCGGGGCCTCCCCGGTCAGGCGCCCCTCCCGGCGCAGACGCTCGGCGATGACCGACAGGACCGCGAAGGCCATGCGGCTAAGGGCGGGCAGCGGCTGGTGGGGGTTGTGGTGGACGCCGAGGTCGACCTGGGCCATGCCCGCCAGCCCCACCTCCCCCCACACGTCGAGCAGCATCGCGATCTCCACGCCGTAGCCGGTGGCGAAGGGGATCCGCTCGAGCAGCGCCCGGCGGGCGGCCACTTCGCCGGCCAGCGGCTGTCGCACCCCGCCCAGCTCGGGAAAGAACAGGGCCAGCGCGGGACGCGCCGCCAGGTGGTTGACCCGGCCGCCGCCCTCGGCCAGGGCCACGCCGTCCACCTCAAACGGGCGCCGATAGCAGGCCTTGACGAACGACACCTCGGGGTGGGCGATAAGCGGGCCCAGCAGGCCCCAGGCGAAGTGGGGGGAGAAGTTCTCGGTATCGGCGTCCAGGAAGCACACCAGCTCGCCCGAGAGCACCGACAGCGCGCGCCACATCGCGTCGCCCTTGCCCAGCACCGGCCCGTGCTCGGCCAGCAGCTCGGCCTCCTGGTGGACGGTCGCGCCCGCTCGCTCGGCGCGCTCGGCGGTCCCGTCGGCCGAGGCGGCGTCCACCACCACTACCTCGTCGAGGACGTCGGCCTCGCGCAACCCCACCAGCGCCGAGACCACCTCGCCCACGGTGGCGGCGCATTCGCGCGCCGCCAGGCAGACCGAGACGGTGGGCCGCGACCCGTCCGCCGACCGCCGGGCGGTGAACTCCGCGTGGTCGAAGGAGCGCTCGCGCATCCAGCGCCGCGCCCGGTCGACGGCGTCGGCGGACATGCGCCTTACCCTACGAGACCCGCGTGGCCGTCACATCTGAACGCGAGCCCTGGAAGGCCCTGCTCGAGGCGGCGAGCCGCGACGGCCGGCTCGTCGCCGAGACGCTCGAGCACGCCCGGGCCGCCGAGCTCGAGCCGCTGCCCGAGGAGCGCCTGGCGCCCGAGCTGCTGCAGGCACTGCGCGCCGCGGGCATCGACGGCCTCTACACCCACCAGGCCCAGTCGCTGGCCGCGGCCGACCGGGGCCCGACGATCGTCACCACCGGGACCGCGTCGGGGAAGTCGCTGTGCTTCAACCTGCCCACCCTGGACCTGCTGTGCCGCGACATCCGCGCCCGGGCCCTGTACCTGTACCCGACCAAGGCCCTGGCCCAGGATCAGGCGCGGGCGCTGACCGAGCTCGGCCCCCGGCGCCGGGTGCGGCCGGCGATCTACGACGGCGACACGCCGCGCCAGGCGCGCGCGTCGATCCGCCGCAAGGCCAACGTGGTGCTCACCAACCCGGACATGCTCCACGTCGGCATCCTGCCCAACCACCCCGCGTGGGGGGACCTGTTCTCCAACCTGGGCGTGGTGGTGGTCGACGAGGCCCACGTCTATCGGGGGGTGTTCGGCTCGCACGTGGCCAACGTGCTGCGCCGCCTGCGCCGGGTGGCCGCCGCCTACGGCACCGAGCCCCGCTTCCTGCTGGCGTCGGCGACGATCGCCAACCCTGCCGAGCTGGCCGAGCGCCTGACCGGCTTTGAGGAGGTGGAGGTGGTCGAGCGCGACGGCTCCCCCCGCGCCCGGCGCCGGGTGGCGATGTGGAACCCGCCGCTCAGCGACGAGGCCCTGGGCACGCGCCGCTCGGCCCTCGGCGAAGCCGCCGAGCTGCTCGCCGGGCTGGTGGCGGGCGGGGCGCGCACGATCTGCTTTCAGAAGTCCAGGCGCGGCGTGGAGCTGCTCAGCCGCCTGGTCTCCGAGCGCCTGGCGGCGAGCGACCCGGAGCTGGCCCAGCGCGTGGCCCCCTACCGCGCCGGCTACACCCCCCAGCAGCGACGCGAGCTCGAGCAGCGGCTGGTGGCCGGCGACCTGCGGGCGATCGTCACCACCGACGCGCTGGAGCTGGGGATCGACATCGGGGCCCTTGATGCCGCTTTGGTGGTCACCTTCCCCGGCACGGTGGCCAGCCTGCGCCAGATGTGGGGGCGCGCGGGCCGCCGTGGCCGCGGCCTGGCGGTCTACGTCGCCGGCGAAGACGCCCTGGACCAGTTCTTCTGCCGTCACCCCGACGAGTTCCTCGACCGGCCGGTGGAGGCGGCCATCCTCGACCATGAGAGCGAGCAGATCCACCTCGCCCACCTGCTGTGCGCCGCCCACGAGGGGCCGCTGGCGGAGGAGGACGCCGCCGTCCTGGGGCCGCGCTGGAAGGCCTACGCCGAGCAGCTCGTGGACGCCGGCGAGCTCGTTGCCCGGCGGGGGCGCCTGTGCCTGGCGGCGCCCGAGGACTACCCGGCGGCGCGCGTGTCGCTGCGCTCCTCCTCGCCCGAGAGCTACGCCATCGTCGACACCAGCTCGGGCGAGCTGCTGGGGACCACCGAGTCGGCCCGCGCCCCGCACACCGTGCACCCGGGCGCCGTGTACCTGCACCTCGGCCGCGCCTATGAGGTGGCGGCCCTGGACACCGATCGCCGGCGGGCCCTGGTCGCCCCCTTCGCGGGCGACTACTACACCCAGCCCAAGCGCGAGACCGATACCGCCATCGTGCGCCTGCTCGACCGGCGCCGGACGCTGGGGGTCTCCCTGTCGCTGGGCCAGGTCCAGGTGACCGACACCGTGCTCGGCTATCAGCGAAAGCGCGTGGCCGACCACCAGGTCATCGACTTCCAGGTGCTCGACCTGCCCTCGAGCACCTTCACCACCCAGGCGATCTGGTACGAGCTCGACGAGGAGCTGCTCGACTCGAGCCTTCCGATCGGCGCCATGCTCGGGGCCCTGCACGCCGCCGAGCACAGCCAGATCGCGGTGTTGCCCCTGCTGGCGATGTGCGATCGCTGGGACATCGGTGGGCTGTCGACCAACGCCCACCCCCAGACGGGGGGCCCGACGATCTTCATCTACGACGGCCACCCCGGCGGGATCGGGATCGCCCGGCAGGCGTTTGCCCGCTTCGAGGAGCTCACCGCCGACGCGTGCGCGCTGGTGGCCGAGTGTCCGTGCCGCGACGGCTGCCCGTCGTGCGTGCAATCGCCCAAGTGCGGCAACCTCAACGAGCCCCTGTCCAAGGCCGGCGCCCGGCGTCTGTTTGAGCGAATGCTCACAAGGGCGGGTGCACCCGCTACGCTCGCCTGATCCCGGTCTGGTTAATCTTCCGGATCTACCGGTAAGGGGGGCGCGCGGCCTGCGCGCCTGTCGCCCCTGGGGTTCGCGCGCCGCACCGGCGCCGGCAGCGGACAGCCGGGGCTAGGCAGGCCCGGCCGGGGCAGCGCGCAGCGGCTCGACGCCATGAGCGGGATCAGAACATCCAACTTCCAGCAGCGCCGCGCCGAGCGCGAGCGCCAGACCGGGGTGCCCGCGTCCGGCCGCGCGCCCACCGCCCCGGGCCGGCGCGCGCCGGCGCCGCCCCCGCCCGCCGCCCCGCCGGAGCTACCGAGCCCCGGCGCCAACGGCAACGGCCGCAACGGCGGCCCCGACGACTGGGGGCCGATCGAATGGGAGCCCGCCCCCGCCCGTCCCGGCGGTGGCCCGCGCCGTCTGCCTCGCCGCGTCGGCGCCGGTCGGGTCGGCCCGGTGCTCTTGGCCGTGCTCGCCTTCGTCGCCGCGCCGCTGGCGCTCGCCGGGCTCCTGGGCCTCTCGAGCTCGGCGCGCGGCGGAGCCGGCAGCGGACCCCCGGTGGCCCAGGGCCCGACCGGGGCGGTGGCGCTGAACGGGCCGTGGACGGTGTCCCACGATCCCGGCGACCGCGGGAGCCTGCGCGGCTGGGCGACTGGCCGCTTCCCGGGCCGCACGGTGTGGGTGCCCAACGTTGCCAACCCGGCGCCCATCACCCGCACGGCCGGGGCCCGCAACTACGACGGCTCGGTGGCCTGGTACCGGACCGCCTTCCGCGTGGCCGGGGCCGGCACCTATGCCGTGCGCTTCGCCTCGGTCAACCACCGGGCCACGGTGTGGATGGACGGCCGCCGGCTGGGCTCGCACGCCGGCACCTACCAGCCGTTCGAGTTCCGCTTTCCCGCCGCGGCGGGCACCCACAACCTGGTGGTCAAGGTCGACTGGCGCGACCCGCTGCAGATGGCGCGCGATGGCTTTCACCGCACGTGGTTCAACTTCGGGGGCATCAATCGCGGTGTGACGATCAGGCCGATCGCCCCCAGCGAGGTGCTCTCGCCGTCGCTGAGCACGCGGCTGAGCCCCGACGGCCACCGCGCGCTGGTGACCCTCTCGGTGGGGGTGCGAAACCACGTCCGCGCGCGCCCGATCCTGCTCGCCGGGACCTTGGCCCACGGCGACAAGCGAATCAAGCTGCCCTTCGCCACCCGCAGCTTCGCCGCCCGCGGCACCGCCGTGCTGCGCAGCACGGTCTCGATCTCAGACCCCGCGCTGTGGTCGCCGTCGCACCCCAACCTCTATGACCTCCAGCTGGGGGTGGCGGGCGAGAGCGGATACCGCGCCCGGGTGGGCCTGCGCCAGCTCACCTGGTCGGGCGGTCGGATCTTCCTCAACGGCCGACCCCTTGCCCTCCACGGAGCGTCGATCGAAGAGGACGTGCGCGGGCGCGGCGACGCGCTCACCGGCGCCGACCAGGACGCGATCGTCAACGGCCTCAAGTCGATCGGCGCCAACGCCACGCGCTCCCAGCATCCGCTCGACGACCAGCTGCTGGCGCGCCTGGACGCGGCGGGGATCCTCGTCTGGCAGGGCATCGGCCCGGTCGACGCGCCCGGCAACTGGTCCTCGCAGGGCCCGAGATTGACCCGCCTGGCCGAGGACCGGGCGCGCGCCACCGTGCGCGAGGAGCGCCTGCACCCCTCGGTGATCGCCTGGAACCTGGCCAACGAGATCGCCAACAACGGCCACAGCGGCGGCCAGGTCGGCTACGTCAACACGCTCGCGCGTCAGTTGCACGCCAGCGATCCCGGTCGGCTGGTGGCCCTCGACGTGTGGGGTCAGCGCCCGCCCCGCGTCGCCGGACCCATCTACCGGGGCGTCGACGCGATCGGGGCGACCGACTACGTGGGCTGGTATGAGGACACGTTCGCGCCCGCCGGCACCGTCCAGCGCGACATCCGGGCGCGCGTCGAGCATCTGCGGCGGGTGTTCGCCGGCCGGGTGCTGATCGTCTCGGAGTTCGGCGCCGAGGCCAACTACCTCAACCGGCGCGGCGCGCCGGGCGGCATCGGCTTCCAGGCGCGGCTGCTCCGGCTGCACATCCGCACCTACCGCCAGCTCTCCGATCTCAGCGGCATGCTGGTCTGGAATCTGCGCGACTTCGCGGTGACCCCCAGCTTCGCCGGCGGCTCGATCCACCGCCAGGTGCCCGGCATCCGCCTGCTCAAGGGCCTCAACCAGAAGGGGCTCTACGACTACGACGGCCGCCCCAAGCCGGCGGTGGGCGCCGTGCGCCGGGCGTTCGCCGGCCTGCCCGCGGGCTGACCGCCGCCGGCGCTAGCGCGCCGAGCGCGAGAGCCGGCGATGGGTCACCGGGATGCCGAACCGGCGCTCGGCCTCCTCGAGCTCGTCTTCGCGGTAGTCGCGCTCGCCCTCGGGGTGGCTGAAGATGACGATGCGGTCCGCGGCAAACAGCGCGAGGTTGTCTTCGAGGGCCTGGAGCGGGGCGCTCTCGCCCGAGTCGCCTTGGGCCGGAATCCCCTCCTCGCGCAGCCGCTTCACCGTCTGGCGCTGGGTGGACTGCGCGTGCTCGATCGCCTCGTCGACGTCCGAAGCCCAGAAGCGCAGGGGCGAATGGGTCAAGGCGGGCGGGACGACCATCACCTCGGCGTCGCTGACATCCTCGCCGACCGCGTCGCGCACGTCCGGCGCGGACACCGGCTCGCTGGCCAGGATCAAGATCTTCATAGCCGCCCGCTTACCCGCAGGCGAGCGGGCAAAACGGCGCCCGGGCGGCGGCGAACGGGGCTAGGAACGGCGCGACGGGGGCCGCTTTCGCGCGGTCCGGGCGCCGTTGGGGCGCTTGGAGTTGCTGGAGCGCGAGGAGCCGGCGGAGCCCCGCCGCGGCGGGGGCCGGTTGCCCCGGGCGGCCGCCTCCAGGTCAAGCGCCTCCTCCAGGACCTGCTCCTCGACGCCGAGCTCGCGGGCGACCTCGCGCAGGGTGCGACCGGTGGCGGCCGCATTCTGGACGACCTCGCCGGCACGGTCATAGCCGATGTGAGGGTTGAGCGCCGTGGCCAGGGCGAGGGTCGCCTCGGCGCTGCGGGCACACCCTTCGCGATTGGCCTCGATGCCGTCGACGCAGCGCTCGGCGAACAGCGTGGCCCCCGCGGTGAGCAGGCGGATCGACTCCAGCAGGTTGCGCGCGATCAGCGGGATCCGCACGTTGAGCTCGAAGTTGCCCTGCAGCCCGCCGATGGTGATGGCGGCGTCGTTTCCGATCACCTGGGCGCCGACCTGAAGCACGACCTCGCACATGACCGGGTTGACCTTGCCCGGCATGATCGAGGAGCCCTTCTGCAGCTCGGGCAAAAACAGCTCCCCGAGCCCCGCCCGGGGCCCCGAGCCCATCCAGGCGATGTCGTTGGCGATCTTGCTCAGCGAGACGGCCACCACCTTCAGGGCGCCCGAGAGCTCGACCAGCGCGTCGCGGTTGCTGTTGGCCTCGAACGGGTCCTCGGGCGGGCGGGGGGTCAGCCCGGTCTCGGCCCGCAGGCGCCCCCGCACCCGCTGGGCGAATCTGGGGTGGGTGTTGAGCCCCGTGCCGGTGGCCGTACCGCCCAGCGGGATCTGGGCCACGTGCTCCAGGGCCGAGTCCACGCGCGCGCGGCCCAGGCGCACCTGGGCGGCGTAACCGGCGAACTCCTGCCCCAGGGTGACCGGCACGGCGTCCATCAGGTGGGTGCGCCCCGACTTGACGATTGCGTCGAACCGGCGTGCCTTGGCCGCCAGCGAGCGCTCGAGGCGCCTGAGCGCGGGCAGCAGGCCGTTGGTGGCGCCTTCCATTGCGGCCAGGTGCACCGCGGAGGGAAAGACGTCGTTTGACGACTGACCACGGTTTACGTGGTCGTTGGGGTGGACGCCCGAACCGGCCAGCGCGGCGATCACCTCGTTGGTGTTGGTGTTGGTCGAGGTGCCCGAGCCGGTCTGAAAGACATCGATCGGGAACTGGTCGTCGTGGCGCCCGGCGGCGATCTCGGCGGCCGCTCTGCTGATGCGCCGCGCCCGGCCGCGGTCGAGCTCGCCGAGCTCGGCGTTGACCTCGGCCGCCGCGCCCTTGATCCGCGCCAGCCAGTGGATCACCGACCGCGGCACGCGCTCGCCCGAGACGGGAAAGTTCTCCACCGCCTTGCTGGTCTCCTTGCCCCACAGGGCCTTGGTCCGGGCCACCGGCTCGCTCCTCCTGTCGGCGTGAACGCGTTCTGAACGCTAGCTCAGCCGCCCCGGCGCCGGACGCACGCCGCGGACGCTGAAGGCGGCGAGCTCGCGGGCCAGCCCCACCGGATCGTCGTGGGCGAGGAGGAAGCCCGCGCCCGAGAGCACGCGCAGCTCGGCGTGGGGGAGCAGGTCGAGCGCCTCCTCGGCCGAGTCGACGGGATGCCACTCATCCTCGTCGGCCCACAGCAGCAGGACGTCCCCGTCGATGCGGGGGTAGGCGTCGAGGAGATGGCTTTGAGCTCCCCGCGGCCAGGCGCGGGCGAACCTCGACCACGAGCGCGCCAACTCGGCGTTTCCCCCCACGTCGGCGAAGGCGTGGCGCACCAGGTCGCGCGCGGTGGACGTCCCGCGGGCGCTCAGGCGCCCGGCCAGCAGGTCGGGGCGAAAGGCGGCCCGCGCGAGGTGGGAGAGGGCGCGATCGATCACCGGCAGTCGCGCCGGCCAGGCCGCCGCGCGCAGGCCCGAGCGCATCCAGGGCCGCTCGGGACGGCGATGCATGCGGTTGGGCAGCAACACGATCCGCGGCGGCCGCAGGCGACCGCTGATCACCGCCTGCACGAGGATCTCCGCCCCCATCCCGTGGCCGCCGATCAGCGGACGCGGGCCCAGGGCCTCGGCGCTGAAGCCGGACATGACCTCGGCCATCCAGTCGAGGGTGTAGGGGTGGTGGGCCCGGTGCTCGGAGTCCCCGTGCAGCGGCAGGTCGGGGAGCACCACCCGGAAGCGGTCGGCGAGGTGCTCGACCACCGGCTCGAACTCCTTGTGGGAGAGGTAGGCCGAGTGAAGCAGCGCGATCACCGGCCCGGCGCCGGCCTCGCGGTAGGCCACGCGGGCGCCGTCGTGGTGGTGGTAAAGGCGCAGCCTCATTCGTCCGGGCGCAGCCTCATTCGTCCGGGCGCAGCCTCATTCGTCCCGCGGCCCGGTCATCCGTAGAGCCGGCCCGCCTGCCGGCCCCGCCCGAACGCCGCCACGGCCGCGGCCCGGGCCCCGGGCAGCGCCGCGTCCTGCTCGACCCGACGGATCAGCTCGGCGTGGATGCCATTGGTATGGCTCCCGCCCCGCTCGACGGCGCCCACCAGATAGCCCAGCCTCAGGGCGGCGTCGGCGTGGGCCAAGGCGCGCGTGCGCAGCCCGTCGGCCACCCCGGTGAGGACCGATCCGACGCTCTGCAGGTCCGCGTCGGCGCGGGCCCGGGACACGCACTCCGACAGCGCGACGCCGCCGGCGAGCCGAACCCGAGCCGGGGCGCCGCCCAGGGCGGCGGCGATCGTTTCGGGGCGCGCGGTGCACGCCGCCGGGGGCGGCCGGGTCGACTCCCGGCACCCGGCGGCCGGAGCCGCAAGGGCGGCGATCGCCATCAGCGCGCGCGCTCCTCGGCGGCCCATGGCGGGATCGTAGAGTCCGGGGCGAGCCCACCGAGCCCACCGAGCCCGGCGGCGGCGGTCAGGCGGGGAGGCCAGCCTTGCCGGGAAGCGCCACGACCCGGGAGGCCAGCGATTGCAGGTACAGCGCCTCGATGGCGTCCGGGGGACAGGGGCGCGCGAACAGATTGCCCTGGCCCTGCGTACAGCCGTGCTCGAGCAGGAAACGCAGCTCGTCCTCGTGCTCGATGCCTTCCGCGTGCGGCTCCATGCCGAGGTTGCGGGCGAGCTGGACGACCGTCTGGACCATCACTGGTCCTTGCGGGGTACGGGTGATGTCGGCGATGAAGCTGCGGTCGATCTTGAGCACGTCGGCGGGGAGGGTGCGCAGCCGCGACAGGGATGAGAGACCCACGCCGAAGTCGTCGATCGCCAGCCGGAAGCCGCGTTGGGTGATGTCCCGGAGCAGGGCATAGGTGCGTTCGGGGTCGCGCAGGGCGCTGGATTCGGTGATCTCGACGAGCAGGCGCTCGGGGCCGACGTCGGCGGTGGCAAGGATGGCGAGCATGGTGGGCACGAGCTCGGGTTGCCACAGCTGACGCGGAGAGAGATTGAAGGCCACCTCCAGATCGAGCTGGCGCTCCTCCCAGATTCTGGCCTGGCGCGCGACCTCGTGCAGGACCCATTCGCCGATGGGCTCGATCAGCCCGGTCTGCTCGGCGACGTCGATGAACTCGCCGGGGGCCACCACGCCGTCGCGCTCGGGGTCATCCCAGCGCAGCAGCGCCTCGACCCCGGTGATCTCGCGGGTGTGGAGGTTGACCGTCGGCTGGTAGTAGAGGAGGAAGTCCTCGCGATCAACCGCCTGGCGGAGTCGGGTGATCAGGGACAGCCGGCGACGGGCGTCGGGGTGCTCGACATCGAAGTGCAGGATGCTGCCCTGCCCGGCGGCGCGGGCGGTGGACAGAGCTTGCTGGGCTTGCGCGAGCAGCCGCTCGCTGGTGCCGGTTGGGTCGCCGACCCGCTCCTCGGCCAGAAGAATGCTGATGCCGATGCTCGCGCCCAGGTAGATCGGGCGCCCGTTGGCCTGCAACGGCTCGGCCAGCGCCGCCTGCAGCGAGCGGGCGACCTCCTCGGCCGTCTGCCGGGTGTCCAGCCAGGGTCCGACGGGGGGGCGCGTGCCGCGCGAGGGGTGGAGGTCGGCGAGCAGGATCAGGAACTCGTCGGCCGAGCGACGGGCGATGAGCTCGGCGCCGGCGGCGGCGGCGGTGCGGGCGAGTCGACTCGCCGCCTGGCGCAGGAGATCGTCCCCCACGGAGGGACCCAACGTCTCGTTGGCCAGCGCGAAGCCTTCTAGGTCGACGGCCAGAACCGCGAGCGCGCCCCCCACGCGCTGGTGGCGGGTGACCACGAGGCGCAGCCGCTCGGTGAAGGTGGCGTTGTTGGCCAGCCCGGTGAGCTTGTCGTAGTCGCGGTGCTGGAGGTCTTGGCGAAGCAGCGCCTGGGCGAAAACCCAGACCGAGAACAGCAGCGCCGCGGGGATCACGAACAGCCACGGATGCTGTACGAGTCCGCCCGGGTCGACGCCGATGGTCAGGGCGGCGAGCAGGACGAACAGAAACGCCATCCCGGCGCGGATCGCGTTGTGCGAGAAGCGCGCCACGAGCGACACCACCGAGATGGCCAGCCAGGGCAGCGCCGGGCTGTGCGCTCCGCCGCTGATCCCGATGCCGATCGCCAACGGGACCTGGGTGAACAGCCAGCCGCCGACCGCCCAGTACTCGGGGCGCCGTCGGCGCTCGAGGCCGCGATAGAGATAGCTGGAGACGATCGCGGCGACCCCGATCGGGATGAGCGGCCAGAGCCCGTACTTGGGCGCCGAGGCGAGGGCCACCACGGTGATGAGGACGAACATCGCCGCCCGGGCACCCCGGACCAGGCGGACACTCCCGATGAGCCGCTCACGGTCAAGCTCGGTCGGGCACAGCCAGTTGGACGTGGCCGCCATTGAGAGCCTTGTCGGCACCGCCGGCGCCTCCGGTTGGGCTGGCGCCAATTTGCGGACGTTTGGGCGGCCAACCTGCGCGAACCCGCCGCGGGGACCCCGTCTGGCCGCTAACCGGTTTTTCGGCGCCGGCCCCTGAACCACAGGCCATCCTGAGCGCCGAAATGCCCCCCGCGGCCCCCGCCGCCGGCCGACTGGGGGCCTTCACGATCCGGCTAGAACATTTGTCCACCGGTATCGAGTACGCACTAGTCCGCGCCGACTACTACGACTAGGGGACGTCGGCTCACACATTGTCCGCGCGCGCACAAGGAAGGAGCCGCAGATCCGCGTAGGAGCCCAGGTCCAGTCGCCGCCGCTTCAGCGCTGGGATCTGCCGGCCAGCGCGATCCCCGAGCGCTGGTACAACGCGCTCCCTGACCTGCCTCGGCTTCCGGACCCGTTCATCGATCCGGCGACCGGCGAGCCGGTGAGCGACGAATACCAGCGCCGGCTCGCGCCGGCGGCGCTGCTGGCCCAGGATCGCTCCCTGGAGCGCTGGGTGAGCATCCCCGACCAGGTCGCCGGCCTCTACCGCATATGGCGTCCCACGCCGCTGTACCGGGCGAGGGCGCTCGAGCGCGAGCTCGACACCCCGGCCGAGATCTACTTCAAGTACGAGGGACAGTCGCCGTCGGGAAGCCACAAGCTCAACTCCGCGCTGGCTCAGGCGTACTACGCAAAGCAGGAGGGCGTAGGGCGTCTGGTGACCGACACCGGCGCCGGGCAGTGGGGCTCGGCGCTCGCGCTCGCCGGCGCGCTGATCGGGATCGAGGTCACCGTCTACATGGTGCGGGCCTCCTACCACCACAAGCCCGGGCGGCGTCACCTGATGGAGACCTACGGCGCCACCGTCCTGCCCAGCCCGGGCACGACCACCGCCGCCGGCCGATCCTTCCTCTCCCAGGACCCCGAGCACCCGGGCTCGGAGGCCACCGCGGTCACCGAGGCCCTGGAGGTGGTGCGCTCGGACCCCGACGCCCGCTTCTCGATGGGCGCGTTTGCCAACCACGTCCTGCTGCACCAGACGGTGATCGGCCTCGAAGCCCGCGAGCAGCTGGCGCTCGCCGGCGCCTCCGACGTCGACTACCTGGTCGCGTCGGTGGGGTGCGGGTCAAACCTGGGCGGCCTGATGCTGCCGTGGATGGCAGACAAGCTGCGCGGAGCGCAGATCACGATGCTCGGCGTCGAGCCGACCGCCTGTCCCACGCTCACGCAGGGCGAGTACCGGTGGGACTACGCCGACGCGATGGGGCAGGGCCCGTCGACGCGGACCTACACGCTGGGCCACGAGTTCGTGCCCCCGCCCATCCACGCCGGGGGCCTTCGCTACCACGGCGCCGCGCCGCTGGTCGGCCTGCTGCGGCACGAGGGCATCCTGGACGCGATCGCCTACCGCCAGACGGAGGTGTTCTCGGCCGGGGCCCTGTTTGCGCGGCTGACCGGGCTGGTCCCCGCCCCGGAGACCGCGCACGCGATCCGGGCCGTGATCGACATCGCTCGCCGGTGCCGGGAGCAGAGCCGCAAGGCGACGATCCTCTTCTCCTACTCGGGCCACGGGCTGCTCGACCTGGGCGCCTACGGTCGCTTCAACTCCGGCGAGCTGCAAGACGTCGAGTCGCTGGAGCAATCCACCGATTCGCCAAGGCCACCCGCCTTTCAGGAGGTAAGCGCATGAGGTCCTACCCGCTGCTCATCGACGGACAAGTACGCGACGGCCAAGGCTGGAACTACGTGGTGCGCGCCTCGGCGCTGATCGCCGACCCGATGGGCGCGTTCGGCCTCAAGCGCGCCTTGGAGCTCGGCGAGCGCGATCCCGGGGAGGCGCCCGAGGAAGTGATCGGGCGCTGCGCGTTCGGCGATCGCCGGGACAGCGCCGAGGCGCTGGAGGCCGCGGCGCGCGCGTTTCCGGAGTACTCGCGCACGCCGATGAGCACGCGGCGCGAGATCGCCGCCGACTTCGGACAGGCTGTGTGCGAGCGGGCCGAGGACCTGATCGAGATCCTGATCGCCGAGGGACACCCCAGGCGCGTCGCCGAGTGGGAGCTGCGCGGCGTGATCGACGGTACCTGCCCCGAGACGATGGACTGGTACTTCTCCCAGCTGCGCCAGCACATCGATCAGGGCAAGCGTCAGCTCATTCTCCAGCGCAAGCCCGACGGCGTGGTGTGCCTGAACCCGCCCCAGAACGCCGCCGGGTCCAACTCGGCCCTGGCGGTCGGCGCGCTGCTGTCGGGCAACACGCTCGTGGTCAAGGCGCCCCGCTCGACCCCTCTGTCGGTGATGTTCCTCTACCACGAGATCGTCGCGCCGATCCTCGACGCGCACGGGGCGCCCCCCGGCACGTTGAACATCATCTCCGGCGACACCAAGGAGATCCTGCGCCAGTGGACCGAGAGTCCCCTGGTCAACGACGTCATGTTCTTTGGCGACAGCGCCGTCGGGTTAAAGGTGGGCAAGGACCTGGTGACCAACGGCAAGAAGGCGATCCTCGAGCTGTCGGGCAACGACGGCATCGTGATCTGGGACGACGCCGACCTGGACGCGGCCGCGGTGGCGATGTGCGAGTGCTTCTACGGCTCAAGCCAGGTGTGCATGGTCCCCAAGTACGCCGTGGCCCACCCGGCGATCGCCGATGAGCTGATCGAGCGCGTGCTGGGGCGGATGGAGGACATCCGTCCCGGCATGCCCGAGGACCCCGACGTCGTCCTCTCCCCGGTGCTGAAGGCCGACCGCTATTTCGACTGCCTCGCCGAAGCACGTCAGGGGGGCGTGGACATCCTGTGCGGCGGAGAGCGCGTCGACGTCGAGGGCAATCGCTCCACCGAGGGCTTCTTCCTGGAGCCGACGCTCCTGCGCGTGGACGGCATGACCGAAGCCCGCACGCTCACCTGCGTGCGCGAGGAGACGTTCTTTCCCCTGCTCCCGGTGATCGTCCCCGCCCCCGACGAGGTCGAGGGGCTGCTGGATCGCGTGATCGCGTTCCTGAACGCCAACGAGTACGGGCTGAGAAACTCGCTGTGGGCGAAGGACCCGGCCGTGGTCGACCGCTTCGTCACCGAGGTGAGCAACGCCGGTCTGCTCAAGGTCAACGAGTCGCACATCGCGTTCGCTCCCGTGCTGGCGACCCACGGTGGCACCGGGCGCACCGGCGGCCCTTACGGGGAGATGAACTACCCCCCGCTGCGCACATCGCACCTCCAGGGCGCCGCCGTCGTTCCCGCCGGGACCTACAGCGAGCAAGATCTGATCGACGCGATAGGCCTTCCCCAGCGCACTGTGGGCTAGGTCCGCTCGGTGGGCGCCGCGCCCGCGCCGGCGCGCACCGGCGCCAACGCCGATACTGCGATCCCGGTGCCGCCGACCTCCCGCGCGGGCGTCCATCCTCGAACATCCCGCACGCGGGGAGTGCTCGTCGTGTGCTCGATCGCCGCGTTCATGGCGTTCCTTGACGCCACGATCGTCAACATCGCCTTCCCCAGCATCCACCGGTCCTTTCCCCACGTCGCCACCTCCTGGCTGTCGTGGGTGCTCAACGGCTACAACATCGTCTTCGCGGCGCTGCTGGTACCCGCCGGACAGATCGCCGACCTGGTGGGTCGGCGGCGGGTGTTCATGGTCGGGCTGGCGATGTTCACCGCGGCCTCGGCGGCGTGCGCCGGGGCCGGGTCATCCGAGCTTCTCATAGCGCTGCGAGCAGTCCAGGCCGCGGGCGCTGCCCTGGTGGTCCCAGCCGCGCTGGCGCTGGTGCTGGGAGAGCTCCCCGCCCACCGTCGGATCGCCGGAGTCACCCTGCTGTCGGCGTCCGCCGCGGTGGCGGCCGCCGTGGGCCCCCCGCTGGGTGGCGTCCTGGTGCGCGCCTCGAGCTGGCGGCTCGTGTTCCTGGTCAACCTCCCCCTCGGCGCGGCGGCCTGGCTCGTCGGCCGCCGCGCCCTGCGCGAGCAGCGCGACCCCGAGCACGGCGAGGTGCCGGACATCCCCACGGTGGTGCTGCTGACCATCGCCGTGGGCCTGCTCGCCCTAGGGGTCACCCAGGGGCCCGACTGGGGCTGGGACGACCCCCGGATCCTGGGCAGCTTCGCCGCCGCCGTCGGCCTGCTCGCGCTGGTCGCCGCCCGCCCACGGGGGCGCGAATACGGGACCGAGCGCCTGTTCCTGCGTCTTCGCTCGGTCAGGACGGCAAACCTGGCGGTGGTCGTCTTTGCCGCGGCCTTCTACGCCAAGATCCTCACCGACGTCCTCTTTCTCACCTCCGTGTGGGGCTACTCCGTGCTCGAGGCGGGTGCTGCCATCACCCCCGGCCCGCTGTTCACCGTGCTGCTGGCGGCCCCCGCCGCGCGCCTGGCCAGGCGTCGCGGCCTCGGGCCAACCAGCGGCCTAGGAGCCATCGTCTACGCATGCGGCTGCGCGTGGTATGCGCTCCGAGCCGGCACCAGCGCCCACTACGCGGCCGACTGGCTTCCCGGAACCGTGCTCACCGGAGCGGGCATCGCGCTGGCGTTTCCCACCCTCACCGCGGCGGCGGTCTACGCCCTCCCCGGCCGGCTCTATGGCACGGGCTCGGCGGTCAACTCCACCGCCCGCCAGCTCGGGGGCGTTCTGGGCATCGCCGGCGCGGTGGCGATCGTCGGCCATGCCGGCACGGTCGGCCCGCACCACGTCTTCGTCGCCGCGTGGTACTACGAGGCGATCGCCGCCGGGCTGACCGCGCTCGGGGCGCTCTGGCTGGCGCGCGTAGAGCGCGCAGAAGGGCGCGGCGGCCCGCGCGCGACGGCACCCGCATAGGCGGGTCACACGCCGATCGCCCCTGGCCCGCCCGGGGAGGGACCGGGAGGCTGCACCGACCCTGGCGCCCGGGCAAGCCAAAGGTCTGCAAAGTCGAGGGCCGGCAGGGCGGTTGGCCCCGGTCGGCCGATGTTCGGGCCGATGACGCCCACCAGCCCAGGCGGTCCCCGGGCGAGCGCGCGCCGGGCCGAGACCAACGCACTGGAACGGGAGCTGCGCGCCCAGGTTGGCGCCGGCACGGGCCCCGAGGACCCGATCTCCCGGGCGATGGAGATCGTGGGCGACCGGTGGTCGCTGCTGATCGTGCGCGAGATCGTCGCCGGGCATCGCCGCTTCGGCGAACTCCATCGCCATCTGGGAATCGCCAAGACCGTGCTCAGCGCCCGGCTCAAGGCGCTGGTCGCGCGCGAGATCCTGCAGCCGCGGCCCTATCACCGCGAGGCCTCGGGCCGCGACTGGCACGAGTACCGGCTCACCCAGGCGGGCATCGACCTCTACCCGATCCTGATCGCGCTCCAGCGCTGGGCCAACACGCACCTGTCCGATGAGTAACCGCGGTGCTCGCAGGACGCCGGGGGCCTGGGTCTAGTGTCGGCCCGGGCGCCACGGAGGGCGCTCAGCGCGGTGGTGACCAACGGGGCCCAGACCACGGTCGCCTTTTGCGGGCACTGCGGCGCTCGCCCGCGTGCCCGCCCGGGCTTGGCCGCGCCCTCGCGCGTGTGCTCCGCGTGCGAGCTGGGACTGATCCTGCGCGCGGCGCCGGCGGCGGCGCCGGCGGCGCGCGAGGCGTTCCTGGTGATCGGCGCCGGCCGGGAGATCGGCGCGGTCTCTGACCGCGCCGAGCGGCTGCTCGGCGTCGGTGAGGCCGAGGCGGTCAACCGCGACCTGGCCGAGTTCCTGGCCCCCGACGCCGAACGGCCCGCCGACTGGGCGCGGCTGGTGGAGGCGATCCCCCGCCTGGCCACGGGCGCGGCGCCGCTGCCCGCCCTGCTCGTGCGCTGCACCCACGCCCCGGGGCGGCCCCTGCGGGCGCGCCTGGGAGCCTGCGGGCCGCCGCCCGCCGCGCTCCTGGTCCTGGACGATCGCGACTGATCCTCGCCGTCCGTCGGCGCGCCGGAGGGGTCTCCTGCCCATGCAGCGAAATGCCCGATTTGCAGGGATGCTTGCCCTCCTTGCCCAAACCCCGCCCAGCCTCCATACATCCTGCCATGAGCGTGGTGCGCACCAACGCCGCCGCCGGCATGCTCGGCGTGAGCCCGAACACGCTGCGCAGCTGGGAGCGCCGGTTTGGCTTTCCCCGCCCGCGGCGCACCCCGGGGGGTCACCGTCAGTTCGACCTGGCCGAGATCGAGGCCCTGCGCGAGGCCTTCGAGCAGACGCACAACATCTCCTCGGCGGTCTCCATCGCCCGCGAGCGCGGCGAGGGTCCCGCGTCGCCGGTGCGTCTGCGCTCGGCGTTCTCGCGCTTTGACGAGCCGCGCTGTGACCGCGTGCTCGAGGAGAGCCTGGCCGTGCGCTCGGTGGAGCGCACCGTCGAGGAAGTGCTGCTGCCGACCGTCTCCTCCCTGGGCGGCTCCGAGGCCGAGACGGGTCCCGAGTACGGGTTCGCCTGGCGCTATGCCACCGGCTGGCTGGCGGCGATCCAGCGGGCGGCGCCCCCCGCCCATCGCGACCCGGGGATCCTGATCTTCGACGCCAGCGAGGCGGGGGACCTCGACGCCCTCTACGTCCAGGCGCTCGAGCTGTGCCTGCGGCGGGCCGGCCTGCGCACGCTGGCCCTCGCGGTGGCCCTGTCGCCCGAGCGCCTGGCCCGGGCGCTGCGCGCGCTGGACCCGGCCGCCGTCGTGCTCGGCGGGCGGCGGGCGAGCATGGACGCCCTGGCCCGCGTGGTGTTCGCCGCCCGGCACCGCGGAGAGAGCGTGCGGGTCCTGGACTACCGCGGGGCGCTGCCCGAGGCGAGCGGCAGCACCGTGACCCGCATCGGCCCCGGGGCGATGCAGGCGCGCGACGCGCTGCTGGCCGCCCTGGACGAGCGCCCGGCCGCCAGCACGGGCGCCTCGGCCACCGGCTGAGCGACGCCCCACTGCGTGTCCGGCCCGGGCGCTAGCGTCGGCGTCGGTGTCACTCCCGGTCGGCGACCACCTCGCCCACCGCGCGCTGGAGTCCCTGCTGCGCGCCCAGAGCAGCCTGCGCCGGGCGCTGACCGCCGGCCTGGAGCGCGAGGGGCTCTCGGGCCCTGGCTTCGAGGTGCTGGTGATCCTGGCCACCGCCGGCGGCGAGCTCGAGCTGCGCACCCTGCGCCGCCGGCTGGGCACCTCCAAGGCCAACCTGACCGAGATCGTCTCCACCCTGGCCGCCCGCGGGCTCGTCGAGCGCCGGCGTCTGGTCCGCGATCGGCGCGCCGCAGCAGTGCTGCTGACAGCAGCCGGTGCGGCCACCGTGCAGCGGGTGTTCCCCGAGCACACCCAGCGCGTGGCCAGCGCCTTCGCCGCGCTCGACGAGTCCGAGAAGCTCTCCCTGGCCCGGATTTGTCGCAAGCTGGCGGCCTGAGCAAAGCGCCGACGAGCCCGGGCGCCGTCAGGCGCCCCTATCCCAAAACCTAGAATCGGCGCCGGTGCCCCACCGTCCCGTCGACCCCCAGCTGGCGCTGCCCGAGCTCGAGCTCGAGGTGCTGGCCCGCTGGCGCGAGCGCGACGTGTTCGCCGAGTCGCTGCGCCGCCGCGCCGACGCCGAGCCGTGGGTGTTCTACGAGGGGCCGCCGACCGCCAACGGGCCGCCGGGCTCGCACCACGTGCTGGCGCGGGTGTTCAAGGACATCTACCCGCGCTACAAGACCATGCGCGGTCACCGGGTCGAGCGCAAGGGGGGGTGGGACTGCCACGGCCTGCCGGTCGAGATCGCAGTCGAGCAGGAGCTGGGGATCACCTCCAAGGACCAGATCGAGGCCTACGGGATCGCCGCGTTCAACGCCCGCTGCCGGGAGTCGGTGTTCGCCTACGTGGAGGAGTGGAAGCGGCTGACCGAGCGCATCGGCTTCTGGATCGACCTCGACGACGCCTACCGCACGCTGGATGAGAGCTACATCGAGTCGGTCTGGTGGGCGCTGCGCCAGATCTATGACAAGGGCCTGCTCTACGAGGGCCACAAGGTCGTCCCCTACTGCCCCCGGTGCGGGACGGCGCTGTCCTCCCACGAGGTGGCGCTGGGCTACCGCGACGTCACCGACCCCTCGATCTATGTGCGCCTGCCCGTGCGCGGTGGGGCCGGACCGCTGGCCGCCGACTCGGAGCTGCTGGTGTGGACCACCACGCCGTGGACGCTGGTCTCCAACGCGGCGGTGGCCGTCGACCCGGAGATGACCTACGTGCGCGCCCGCCCGCCCGGCGGAGGGGCCGAGCTGGTGGTGGCCGAGGCGCGATCCGAGGCGGTGCTGGGCGAGGGCGCCGAGGTGCTCGACCGCTTCGCGGGGGCCGAGCTGGTCGGCGCCCGCTATGAGCCCCCGTTCGACTTCATCGGCGCCGAGGCCTATGGCGAACGCGGGCACACCGTGCTGGCGGCCGACTTCGTCTCGGCCGAGGAGGGCACGGGCCTGGTGCACACGGCCATCGCCTTCGGCGAGGACGACTACCGCCTGGGCGAGCAGTACGGGCTCGAGGTGGTCAACCCGGTGCGCGCCGACGGCACCTACGACGAGCGCATCGGGCCGTTCGCCGGGCGGTTTGTCAAGGACGCCGACCCCGACCTGGTCGAGGACCTGCGCGCGCGCGGGCGGCTGTGGCGCGCGGAGGCCTACGAGCACTCCTATCCCCACTGCTGGCGCTGCGGCACCCCGCTGCTCTACTACGCCAAGCCCTCGTGGTACATCGCCACCTCGCGCCTGCGCGACCGCCTGCTGGCCGCCAACGAGACCGTGAGCTGGCACCCCGAGCACATCAAGCACGGGCGCTTCGGCGAGTGGCTGCGGGGCAACGTCGACTGGGCGCTCTCGCGCGAGCGCTACTGGGGGACTCCGCTGCCGATCTGGCGGTGTCCGGCCGGGCACGTGCACTGCGTGGGGTCGTTCTCCGAGCTGGCCGAGCTCTCGGGTCGCGAGCTGTCCGACCACCACCGCCCGTTCGTCGACGACGTCGGCTTTGCCTGCCCCGAGTGCGGCGAGCGCATGGAGCGCGCGCTCGAGGTCATCGACGTGTGGTTCGACTCCGGGGCCATGCCCTTCGCCCAGTACCACGCGCCGTTTCAGGGCGAGGAACGCTTCGCGACGCAGTTCCCCGCCGACTTCGTCTGCGAGGCGCTCGATCAGACGCGCGGCTGGTTCTACTCGCTGCTGGCGGTATCCACCCTGCTCTATGACCGCGCGCCCTATCGCAACGTCGTGTGCCTGGGCCTGATCCTCGACGCCGAGGGACAGAAGATGTCCAAGTCGCGCGGCAACATCGTCGTGCCCGGAGACGTGATCGACCGCTACGGCGCCGACGCCCTCCGCTGGTACTTCTTCACCTCCAAGGCGCCGTGGGACGGGTACCGCTTCTCGGTCGAGTCGGTGGGCGAGGGGGTGCGCCTGTTCCTGCGCCAGCTGTGGAGCACATACGGCTTCTACGTGCTCTACGCCAACGCCAACGCGATCGAGGCGGAAGGGGGCACACCCCCGAGCTCGCCTTCTGCGGGACGGGGGCCGGGGGCGGGGGCGGAGGACGCAGCGGCGGGGCTGCTCGACCGGTGGGCGCGCTCGCGCCTGTCGGCGACGGTGGAGACGGTGCGCTCGCGGCTGGACGCCTACGACGCGACGTCGGCGGGGCGGGCGATCGCCGGGTTCGTCGATGAGCTGTCCAACTGGTACGTGCGCCGCTCGCGCCGGCGCTTCTGGGACGGCGACCCGGCGGCGTTCGCCACCCTGCACCACTGCCTGGTGTCGGTCAGCCGGCTGCTGGCGCCGTTTACGCCGTTCATGTCCGACGAGATCTATGACAATCTCGACGGCTCGGAGCCCAGCGTGCACCTGTGCGACTTCCCCGCCCCCGAGGCCGACGCGCACGATCGCGAGCTCGAGCGGGCGATGGCGGTATCCCGCGAGACGGTCCGCCTGGGCCTGGCCGCCCGCAGCCAGGCCAAGGTCAAGCTGCGCCAGCCGCTGCGCGCCGGGGTGGTGGTCGCCACCGGCTCCGAGCGCGAGGCGATCGAGCGCCTGAGCTCGATCGTGGCCGGGGAGCTCAACGTCAAGGAGCTGCGCTTCGTGGCCGGGGCCGAGGAACTCGGGCGTTACGAGGTGCGGCCCAACTATCGCTCGCTCGGCCCCCGGTTTGGCAAGTCGATGCCCCGGGTGGCCGACGCGGTGGCGGCGCTAGACGCGGGCGCGGTGGCCGAGGCGATGGGAGCCGGACGCCCGGTCGGCCTGTCCGTCGACGGGCGCGAGCACGAGCTGTCGGCGCAGGACCTGCAGCTGGTGCTGGCGCCGCCGGAGGGCTATGCGGTCGAGCGCGAGGGGTCCCACGCGGTGGCGCTGGAGCTCGAGCTCGACCCGGCGCTCGAGCGCGAGGGCCTGGCGCGCGAGGTAGTGCACGCGGTGCAGAGCGCGCGCAAGGCCGCCGGTCTGGCCGTGGAGGACCGCATCGTCCTTGACTTGGGCGGCGACGCGGAGCTCGTGGCGGCGGCGCGCGATCACCAGGCCTACGTGGCCGGGGAGACGCTGGCCGTGGAGCTTTCGTTCAACGGCGGGGGCACGGAGCCGGAATCCACCGTCATCGACGGGCGCGAGCTACTGATCGGGCTGCGCCGCGCCTGAGGCCGAGCCGGGCGCCGGGGGCCTGGGCTGATCGCCGCGATCACCGCGATCACGGCGGGGCTCGAGCTCGTAGTGCATGGTCTGGTAGCGCATCAGCCGGTGGCTGAGGGGGACCAGGACCGCCTGCAGGACGCGGTGGCGCCGGGCCAGGGCCCGGGCGGCGAGCCGGGCGTCGGCGTCGGCGCCTTCCAGCAGCCTGGCCTGCGCCGGGATCGCTGGCCCGGTCGGCCTGCCGCGCAGGGTCGCGGGCGCCACCTCGACCTGGGGGTTGGCGCGCAGTCGTTTGGTCTTCCAGGCCTTGTCATAGGAGCGAAAGAACGCGCGATCGCCGTCGAAGGCGATGCTCACCGGGGTGGCGACGGCCGATCCGTCGCGCTTGTAGGTCGTGAGGAGGATCGTCTTGGCGCCCCTCAGCGGCTCGAGCGGGCCGGGCATGTTCAGCCCTCGGCCTCGCGCGAGCGCGCTTCGGCCACCGCCGCCGCCGTGCCCCCGGTCCACGGATCGCCATGGCCGTAGTAGAGCGTCTGGGCGTCGATCGCCGCGATCCGCTCGAGCGACGCGCGGGCCCGCTGCATGGAGTTGCTGAACGCGGGAGGCGGCAGGATCGGGCCGGGGCGGCCGGTGACCGTGTTCCAGCCGCACAGCGCGTCGCCGGCGAACAGGGCGCCTTCGGCCGCCACGTGCAGCACGCAGTGACCGGGCGAGTGGCCGGGGGTGTGGATCGCCCGCGGGTGGCCGGGCACATCGAGCTCGGCGCCGTCGACGAAGCTTTCGACGCGGGACACCTTGGGAGGCCGGGCGCCGCCGTTGCGGACGATGTGGAAGATCACCTTGCGCCCGGTGCGGTGGCGCATGGCCCCCAATACGCTTCCCTCGGTCTTGGGCGCCTTGCCCGTCGTCGCCTGGGGCACCTCGGCTTGGTGGGCAAAGACCGGCGTGCCGCGCTGGTCCTGGAGGGCCTGGGCAAAGCCGACGTGGTCGATGTGGGCGTGGGTGAGCACGACCGCCTCGACGTCGTCGATCGTGCGCCCGATCTGCTGCAGGGCCTCCTCCAGTTGGGGTCGGTAGCCCGGACAGCCCGTGTCGACAATCGTCACCCGACCATCCTCCTCGAGGAGGTACCAGTTGACGATCTCGGTCCCCGCGCGGTGGATCAAGTCCCGGCGGTGCTCGGAGGTCCCGGCGGTGCTCGGCGGGGGCTAGGCCAGCGCCGGCTGGAGCTCGGCCTCGAGCTTCTTCTTGGGGTAGGCCCCGATCACCTTCTTGACCGCCTCCCCGTCGCGAAACAGGATCAGGGTAGGAATCGACAGGACGTCGAAGTTGACCGCGGTCTGCTGGTTCTCGTCCACGTTGAGCTTGACGATCTTGAGCTCTTGGCGCTCGTCGGCGAGCTCCTCCAGCACGGGCGCCACGACCCGGCAGGGCCCGCACCAGGGCGCCCAGAAATCGACCAGCACGGGGGCCTCGGACTCGATCACCTCGGCCTGGAAGTTGCTGTCGGTCACTTCGGCGATGCGGCCTGCCATTTGGGCTCCTTTGTGCGGACGGGGCGGGGTCCGTCAGTCACTATACAAAATATAGTAGCGGCCTAGCCGCGGACGAAGGCGACCAGGTGGGGGGACACATAGACCTCGAGCAGCGCCGCCACCACCAGGGCGGGCACCGCCAGGCCCACGGTTACGAGGGTGGCGGCCAAGAGCTCGTCCCAGCGTCCCCGGCGGCTGGCCATGATCCACGCGGCCAGCGGCAGGAACAGCGCGGTCAGCTCCAGCAGGGCGTGGGGGGCCAGCGCCACCAGCAGCCGGGCCGGCGAGATGTGCAGATGGGCGGCCACCGTGCTCGCCGATGCCCCCAGCACGTAGGCCTGGGTGCTCAGCGAGAACAGGGTGGCGCCGGCCACGAAGGCGATCGCCAGCGGTCCCGCGCGGTCGTGGATCACCCGCCACGCGCCCCGCTTCTCCTGGGCCACCAGGGGCAGCGAGCTGCCGGCGATGAACCCCGCCACGCAGGCCATGGCGTGCAGGGCGAGCACGAGCGAGTTGCGCCAGAGCACCGAGGCCACATCGGACCACGTCCCCGAGCGGGTGGCTCCCCGCGCCAGCGGGGAGGGATCGGGGGTGGACACCGATGCCACCGCCCACACCCCGACGAGCAGCACCAAGGCCACGGTCAGGCCGCCCGCCGCCCAGCGGCCCAGGGCGGGCCCGGGATCGCGGTTCCAGCCGGCCAGCGCCAAGCGGGTCCGATCCCAACCCTGGACCAGCGCCATATGCTGGGCATCCATGGCCGGGACATCGGCAGGAGCGCGGCGGCCGCCCAGCCGACGGCCCGGGCACCGACGAATGGCCGGGGCGGGCCCTCCCGCCACGCCAGGCGGTCCGTTTGATGCCCGCGAGCGTTAAGACTCGCGTGATCTCGTGGCCATCTCTGCCCCGTGCGGCGCGGATCGTCGCCGGCGTGACCCTAGCCCTCGGGCTGGCAGCCGGCGTCCCGAGCGACGGATTAGGCGCCGCGCGCCTGAGCTGTCGCTCGTCGGGACGCACGGTATTCGCCCGGCACGGGGTCAGAGCCTTCTTCGTGACGCGCTACTACCGCGTCGCGGAGGGACGCGCGGCCTATGAGGACACCTACGTGTGCAGTCCAACGCTGCGCCGCCCCCGCCTGATCGACCACGGGCAGCCGTACGTGGTGACGCGGCGCTATGGCCTTCGCATCGTCGGCCGCCGGCTGGGGTTCGTCTTTCACATCGAAGGCTTCGCCAACGGCTCGGAGACCGACGTGGGGTGGATCGACCTGCGCACGGCGACGGTCCGCGTCGGGCTGATCAATGCCGGCGAGGGGGGCGACCCCGGCCAGCCGCAGATCCCCGACGGCGCCGTGGGCTATGCGATCGCCCCGGACGGATCGATCGCCGTGATCGGCGGCGGGGGTGGAACCGGCAGCGGGCAGCAAGTCGGCCTGCTGGCCCAGCGAGGACCCAGGCTGGCCAAGGCCAGGGTCGTCTACCGGGCCCTCCACGGCGGCCTGGTATACCGCTCGATCAGCATCGACCGCAGCGCGATCACGTGGCGCACGACCAGCGGCCAGCGCCAGTCGGTCCCCCGCTGAGCAGCTAGCGGCCGGCCGGCTCGCGCTCGCTGGCCGGGTCGGCTTCGGGCCCCGGCGGGGCCTTGGCGCGCGGGTGTCCCTCGAATCGGTGCGAGCGGCCGAAGCGCAGTTGGGGCACCAGCCACATCGCCTCGACGGCGATGTGCCAGGACATCTTGCTCGTGCCCACGCGGCGGTTGCGAAACACGATCGGGACCTCGACTACGTCGAAGCCCATGAGCAGCGTGCGGTAGGTGAGCTCGACCTGAAAGGCATAGCCCTGGGAGCGCACGGTGGGCAGATCGATGGACTCCAGCACCTCGCGCCGGAAGCACTTGAAGCCGCCGGTCAGGTCCTTGATCGGGATGCTCAGGACCCAGCGCGCGTAGGTGGAGCCCCCCTGGCTGATGAAGCGGCGCAGCGGCCCCCAGTCGCTGACCCCGCCACCGGGCACGTACCGCGAGCCCAGCGCAAGGTCGGCGCCGGCGTGCACGGCGTCGAGCAGGCGGGCCAGGTCGCCCGGGTCGTGGGAGAAGTCGGCGTCCATCTCCATCACGTAGCCCGCGCCGTGGGCCAGCGCGTGGGCGAAGCCGGCTAGGTAGGCGGGACCCAGGCCTTGGCGCTCGGTGCGGTGAAGCACGCACACCTCGGCCAGGCGCTCGGCCAGCCGGTCGGCCAGCTCCCCGGTCCCGTCGGGAGAGGTGTCGTCGACCACCAGGATCCGGAATCCCTCGGGGGCGGCGCTCGCCAGCACCTGGTGGGCGGCGGTCACGATCGGCTCGAGGTTCTCGGCCTCGTTGTAGGTGGGGAGGATGAGCCAAGCGGGACCGCTCAACAGGCGGCGTACCCTAGTGCCCGCGTGCCCCCGACCCCCAAGCCCCCGGCGCCGCCAAATCCCTCCAACGGGGCGATCGCTGCGGCGTTCGAGGAGCTGGGCGACCTCTACGAGCTCGACGGGGCGATCATCCACCGCGTGGTCGCCTACCGCAGCGCCGCCCGCGCGGTGCGCGACGCGCCGGTGTCGGTGGCCGCGCTGGCCCGCGAGGGCCGGGCCACCGAGCTGTCGGGCATAGGCGAGACGCTGCAGCAGAAGATCGTCGAGCTCGCCGACACGGGCACCCTCGCCGCCGCCGAGAAGCTGCGCTCGAGGTTTCCCCCTGGCCTGATCGATCTCACCCGGTTGCCCGGCATGGGCCCCAAGCGCGCGCGCCGCCTCTTCGACGAGCTCGGCCTGGCCTCGCTGGAGGCGCTGCGCGAGGCGGCCGCGGCGCAACGGCTGCGCGGCCTACGCGGGTTCGGAGCCAAGTTCGAGGAGACGGTTCTGGCCGCGCTGGACGCCGGCGTGGCCGAACGCACGGCGCCCCGGTTCCTGCTGCACCGCGCCCTGGGCCAGGCCGAGCGCCTAGTCGAGGGCCTGGTGGCGGCCGGGGGGCCCGAGGTGCGCGTCGAGGTCGCCGGCTCGGCGCGCCGGATGGCCGACAGCGTCAAGGATCTCGACATCGTCGCCGCCGGGGCCGATCCGGCGCTGCTCACCTCGGCGCTGGCCGAGCTCGACGTAGTCGAGAGCTGCGAGCGTACCGGTGACGCCGGCGCCCGGGCGCGGGCCCATACCGGGCTGGCCATCGACTTTCGCGTGGTCGAGCATGACCAGTTCGGCAACCTGCTCCAGCACCTGACCGGCTCCAAGGAGCACAACATGGCGCTGCGCGAGGCCGCCGTGCGCCGTGGTCTTCACGTCTCCGAGTACGGCGTGCTCGAGGACGCTAGCGGCGAGACCCACCGGTGCTCGGTCGAGGAGGAGGTCTACCGCCTGCTCGGCCTGGCCTACATCGAGCCCGAGCTGCGCGAGAACCGCGGCGAGCTGGAGGCCGCCGCGCTGGACGGCCCCGGGGCGCTGCCCGAGCTCGTGCGGGCGGAGCACCTGCGCGGCGACCTGCACTGCCATACCGTCGCCTCCGATGGGCGCAACACGATCGAACAGATGGCGCTCGCCGCGCGCGAGCGCGGGTACGAGTATCTGGCGATCACCGACCACTCGGCCAGCCACGGCTTCGGTAACGACGTCTCCCCCGACGAGCTGCGGCGCCAGATCGAGCGCGTGACCGAGGCCAACGCCGCGATCGAGGGCATCGAGCTGCTGGCCGGGAGCGAGGTCAACATCATGCCCGACGGGGGCCTCGACTACGACGACGACCTGCTCGCCGAGTTGGACTGGGTTATCGCCAGCGTCCACACCGCGTTTGGCATGGACGAGCGCGAGATGACCGACCGCATCATCACCGCGCTAGAGCACCCGTTGGTCGACGCGCTCGGGCACCCGACCGGGCGACTGATCGAGCGGCGGGTGCCCTACGCGGTGGCACTCGACGAGGTGATCGACGCAGCGGCGCGCACCGGGACGATGATCGAGATCAACTCCAACCCCGACCGCCGCGACCTCGCAGAGGGGCCTGCCCGGGCGGCCGCCCACGCCGGCGTCCCGATCCTGATCAACTCCGACGCGCACGGGACCAACACGCTGAGCGTCGTGCGCTGGGGGGTGGCCACCGCCCGGCGCGCATGGTTGTCGGCCGCCAACGTCGCCAACACGCTGCCCTACCAGCGCTTTGCCGCGCTGCGCAAGCGCGCGGGCAAGGGCTAACCGAGCAGCGCCGGCAGCAACCGCTCGGCCACCACCGCGTCCACGGCGGCGCGCCGGAAGGGCGACAGCAGCTCGGCGGCCCGCTCGGGGTAGGCGGGGCGCGGCTCGTCGAGCGCGACGCGCAGGGCGGGGCCGAGCTGTTCGGAGACCAGCTGGGGATCGAGCTCCCAGGCGAGCTCCAGCGCGGGGTAGGGGCCCGGGGCCGGGGTGCTCACCAGCACGCAGCCGTCGGCGAGCGCCTCGAGCTGGGCCGCACCGTAGTCCTCGCGGCGGGGTGCGGTCACGAACACCCGCGCGCGGCGCAGGAGCGCGCGGTACTGGTCGCGGGGCAAAGAGCCCACCGCCCGGATGCCCGCCGTGGCCGGATCGGCCCCGACGAGCTCGGCCACGCGGGCCGGGGCCAGACCGGCCACCACCAGCTCCTCGCCGGGGCGGCGGGCCAGCTCCCAGGCGCCCAGCACCCGCTCGAGCCCCTTCTTGACCGGGTCGGCGGCGTAGGTCAGCGCGGCAATGTCGCGCGCCGCGGGCGGACCCGAGGGCTCGACCGGGATCGGCACCACCACCGCGGGCTCGTCCGCCAGCCCCGACTCGGTCAGCGCCGCCTCGGTCGCGGGCACGAGCAGCGGCGCCGCGCGCAGCCGCCGGCGTTCGGCCGGACGCTGCCAGATCCCATGGCGCCCGGGCCGATTGGCCGCCGCGGTGGCATCGAAGCGGACCGCGCCCGGGCGCGGCCACAGCAGCGCGGCGGTCACGGTCGAATACAGCAGGGCGCGTGGGTTCTGGGCGGCCAGCGCGCGGCGCGCCGCGCGGCGCGCGGCGCGGGCCCAGGCCAGATCGGTCAAGGCGAACGTGCGTCGGTCGCGCCGGGGCTCGGCGGCCGCCAGCGCGACCCGGGCCCCGCCCCGCTCGAGCGAGGCCTTCAGATCGGCGTCGGCGGCGCGCAGCCCGGCGGTCGAGCCCAGCGAGACGAGGAGAAGGTCGGGATCGGCGCGCCCGCCGCGCGCGGTGAGGTGGGCCGCGGCGGCCGCCGGGGCGGGCACCGGCTCAGCGGGCGGCGCCGTTTAGCTGCTGGGGCCGGAAGGCGCGAAAGCCGGTCGCCCGCACCAGCTTGATCGGGCGCAGCGGTGAGGTGCGCTCGACGAAGAACTGCGCCCCATCGCGCTCCTCGATCGCGGCCACCGCCGCCTCCTGACGGCGCCAGTACAGCGCCCAGATGACCGGGAACCCGGCGGCGATGCCGGGCACCTGGGGCGCGAGCAGGCCGGCGGCGCCGGCGCCGATCGTGAGCAGGAGCAGCGGCCACAGGCGGTTGAGCAAAAGCGCGGCCGGCCGCTGCTCGGGCAGCGTGTTGGACGCCTTGGCCGTCGCCAGCAGGCGGGCGATGGGCGGGTTTACCTCGGCCCGGCGACCGAGGAGCAGCCCGATCGCCGTGGCCACGAGCCACCAACCCACCGACACCACCGCGGCCTGGGTATCCGAGCGAGCCCCGGCGCCCGCCACCGCGATTGCGCCCAGGACGGTGGCCGAGCCGGCGTTGAGCAGCACGGTGGTCTTCAGGAAGTCGACGAACCGCACGAGGGCTCAGTCGAGCAGCGCGTCGAGCAGGCGCCGCACGCCCTCGGGGCCGTCCACGAGCAGGTCGGCCTCCTGCTGCAGCGATGGCGGCGTCTCCTCCGAGCGCACCCCGATGCACACCGCCGTGGCCAGCCGTCCCTCCTCGCGCAGCCCGCGCAGCCCGCGGAAGGCGTCCACGTCGGTGGTGTCATCCCCCACGTAAAGGGCGGCGTCGACGTCGGCGGCCCCCACCAGCGTGGCCACGCCGCGACCCTTGTCGGGCGGCAGCGGCGGGCGCACCTCGAGCACCTTGCGTCCCCAGTGGACGTTTAGATCGGCCTCCTGGGCCCGTTCGGCGAGCTCCTCGACCAGTCTGCGCGCCGCCTCCTCGTCGGGGGCGCCACGCCAGTGAAACGCGGCGATCACACCCTTGTCCTCCCGGCGCACGCGGACCCGGTCGTGCTCGCGGCTCCACACCCGATCGACGAACTCGCGCACCTGGCGCCCCCCGGCCTCGATCTCGGGGTCGAGCTGGGCCTCGGTGCTCCCCGGCCGGAGGATCTCCCCCCCGTGGTTGCCGAGATAGGCGATCGAGCCGATCGACACCATCTGGCGGGCCTCGGCGGCGCGACGGCCGCTCACGCAGGCCACCAGCGCGTAGGCGCGGGCGAGCGCGATCAGCTTCAGACGGGTGGCCTCGGGAACGCTGGCATCGGTGGCGTGGCGGACGATCGGGGCCAGCGTTCCGTCCACATCGAGCAGGATCGCGGCGCGGCCCGGGTCGGCACGCAGGGGTGCCAATACCCCTTCCAGCGTGGCGGCAGCGGACACGGACCGTAGTATGGCGCGCATGCCGCTCGGCCGACCGTTAACGCTCGGCTTGATCGGCACCGCCGCCGGGCTGTTCAGCGGGCTGTTCGGGGTGGGAGGGGGCACGGTGATCGTGCCTCTTCTGATCCTGTGGCTGGCCTATGGCGAGCGCGAGGCCACCGGCACCTCTCTCGCCGCGATCGGCATCGTGGCCGTCTACGGGGCGGCCACCCAGGGCGCCGAGGGGCACGTGCACTTCTGGGACGGGGTCCTGGTCGGGGTGCCGGCGATCGCGGGGGTTCTGGCCGGGACGTGGCTGCAGCAGAAGCTGCCCGCGCGCGCCATCTCGCTGCTGTTCGCCGCCCTGCTGGTCGGCGTGGCGGTCGACCTGGTGGTGCGGTGATCGCCGAGGCGCTGGCCGTCGGGGTGGCGGCGGGGGTGGTCGCCGGCCTGCTCGGAGTAGGCGGAGGCATCCTGTTCGTCCCGGGCCTGACCCTGGTGCTCAGCCTGCACCAGGTCGACGCCGAGGCGACCTCGCTGGTGGCGATCATCCCGGTGGCTGCGGTGGGAGCCTGGCGCCAACATCGCTACGGCAACGTCCGCCTGGGCGACGGGGTCGTCATCGGCGCGCTGTCGGTGGCGGGGGCGGTCGCCGGCGCCGAGCTCGCCGACCTGCTGCCCGAGGACGTCCTGCGCGCCGGTTTTGCCGCCTTGATGGTCGCGGTGGCGGCCCAACTCGTGCGTCGTGCATGGCGCCAGCCAGCCAAGGAGGAGCGCTCGCCCGGCGAGTAGACTGTCCCAATGGGATTTCTTGAGAATCCCCTCCACCTGGCGTTGCTGCTGGTGATCGTGCTGCTCGTGTTCGGCGCCCGGCGCCTGCCCGAGCTGGGACGGTCCCTGGGTGAGGGCATGCGCGGGTTCAAGGACGCCATCAGCGGCGAGTCCAAGGAGGAGCGCGCCCGCCTGGAGGGCCGGTCCGCCGACGAGACCCAGGCCGCCGCCGCGCCGTCCGAGCCCGCCAAGGCACCGGCGTCGGCCCCCCCGCCTCCCGCCCCCTCCCAGCCTCCGGCCGCGCCCCCCACCCGTCGGTAGCCCGGGGCCGACGGCCCAGCCGCCCCTCCGGCGACCGCCGACGGCGCCTTCGCCACCAAGCCCGGGCAGCTAGCCTGCGTCCGGGATGCATCCGCTGCTGCGAATCCTGCCCGGGGCACTGGTGAGCATCTTCGGCGTCGGCGCGCCGGCGGCGCCCCCGGCGGGCGCTAGCGCCCGGGCCAGCGCCGCGGGCGACTGGCCCACGTTTCAGGCCAACGACGCCCGGACCGGGGTGGCCCCCGGCGCTCGCTCCTTCCACGCCCTGCACCGCCGCTTTGCCCGCCGCCTCGACGGACAGGTCTACGGCCAGCCCCTGATCGCGGGCGGCCGCGTCTACGTGGCCACCGAAAACAACAGCGTCTATGCCTTCACCACCGCGGGGGCCCAGGTGTTTCGCCATCACTTCGGGCGCCCGGTGCCCAAGAGCGATCTGCCCTGCGGAAACATCGATCCCACCGGGATCACCGGCACGCCGGCGATCTCCGGCAACCGCCTCTACGCCGTGACCTTCAGCGGCCACCGTCACGTGCTCGTCGCGGTGGACACCAACACCGGCGCCGTGCGGATGCAAAAGCGCCTCGATCCTCCCAACCCGATCGTCCAGCAGGAGCGCGGGGCGCTGCTGGTCTTCCACGGCCGCGTCTACGTGCCCTACGGCGGCCTGGACGGAGACTGCGGGCCCTACCGCGGCTACATCGTCTCCGTGACCACCCGCGGGGGCGCCCGGCGCACGTTCCGCACCCCCTCGGGCCAGGCCGGCATCTGGTCTCCCGGCGGCGAAAGCGAGCAGGCCGGCTCCATCCTGACCACCACCGGCAACGGAAACGGCCCCGGGTTCGGCCTGCAAAACGCGGTCGTGCGGCTGTCGCCCACGCTGTCTCGGCGGGGCTTCTGGGCGCCGGCCGACTGGTCCACCCTGTCGGGCTCGGACACCGACGTGGGCTCGATCTCGCCGATCGGGCTCCCCGGCGGGCGGGTGTTTCAGAGCGGAAAGAACGGCGTCGGCTACGTGATCGGCCGGCGGATGGGCGGAATCGGACGCCAGCAGTTCAGCCGCCACATCTGCGGATCGGCGTTCGGGGCTCCGGCGCTGGCCGGCTCGACGCTGCTCGTGCCCTGCGCCGGCAGCCTGGTCGCGCTGCGGCTGTCCGGGAGTCGCTTCTCGGTGGCATGGAGCGACGAGGGCAACGCCGGCACACCGGTGGTGGCGGGGGACAGCGTCCTCTACATCAGCGACAAGTCCAGCCTGCGCGTGGTCGGCCTGGCCAATGGCGCCGCGCGGGCGAGCGCGGACGTGGGCGGAGGCGAGAACTCATTTCCCTCGCCGGCGGTCAGCGGCGACCTGGTGGTCGCTCCCAGCGGCGACTCGATCGTCGGCTACGGCGCCTAGCTAGAGGTCCGGCCGCGGGTAGTAGTGCTCGGCCCCACTGGCGCGCACGTCTTTGAGCCAGTCGCCCTCGTAGTACTCGGTCGGTCCCTGGAGAGGATCCTCGAGCGACCAGGCTTGACGCTTGTAGGTCCAGTTGCCCGGATCGAGACGATGGGCCGCCCGGAAGTGCTCGCGCGCGGCGTCGACGTCCCCCTCGGCGCGTAGATGGACGCCGAGCTCGAAGTGGGCGGCGGCCTCGGAGAGCTCGGGCGGGCGCGGACGCGAGCGCTGGACTACCTCGTCGGGGGAGAGCGCATAGGGCGACTCGCCGCCGCGCCGCGCCCAGTCGCGCAGGGCGGCGCCGTAGCGCTCGGGATCGACCCTGATCTTGGCCGCCTCGGCCAGCGTCTCGAGCAGCAGCGGCGGGGCGTCCTGGGGCACGCCGTGCTCGGCGAGCATGTCGCGCAGAACGCTGGTGCCGGGGTGGGCGATCTCGGGGGGCCGCACCAGCGTGCCCTGCTCGTCGATCCACACGCCCATGGGGACGTTGTTGATGCCCAGCAGCTCGTCGAGCCGGTGCGTGGCGTCGATCAACGAGGGATGCCGCGGGTTGGCGGCATCGATGAACGGTCCGGCGGCCTCGGCTCCGCCACTGTCGAGCGCGACGGTGAGGACCTCGACGCCCTGGGGTACCAGCTCCTCGCGCAGTTCCTGCCACACGGGCAGGTCAAAGCGGCAGCCTCACCACGAGGCCCAGGCGACCATCACCACGCGCGTCCCCCGAAGCGAGCCAAGCGAGAACGGCCGTCCGTGGCGGTCGGGCAGCTCGAGCTCGGGCATCTGCGCCGACAGCAGCGCCCGCCCCCCCGACTCGGGGCCGAGCGCCCATAGCGCGCGAGGAGCGTCGTGGACCAGCGCCATGCCCAGGGGCTCGGCCAGCAGTGCGGCCGGCACCGGACCCTCCTCGGGCGCACCGGGCAGGGGCACGCAGCGGTCGGCCTTGCAGGCGCCCTCCGGCTTGATCTCCCAGCCCGTGTGCTCGGCGAAGGCGCCGGGGTCGATCTCGGGTGCGGTGAGGATCACGGGTCAGACGCTACCCCTTCCGGTATTGGCGCGCGGCGGACGGACGTGGTACCCCTTTGGGGGTGGAAACGCACGCGGGCACGGGTGGACAACGGGCGGGCGCCCCGGTCCGCCGACGGGCTGCCCCCGAGCCGCCGCCCCGCAAGTCGTGGGTCAAGCGCGTGATCCTGGCTGCTCTGATCGCCCTGGCCAGCGTCAACGTGTGGACGGGCAGCCCGCTGCTGGCGGTGTGGATCGGCTCCAAAGTCCAGCGCACCAGCACCTCGCTGAGCATGGGCGCGGTGTTCTCGGTGATCGCCGCGCTGGTGATCTTCGAGATCGCGTTGATCGCGGCGCTGGGACGCCTGGGCGCGGCCTACGAGCGTGCGGCCGGCCGCGCGCCGCGCCGCCCGGAGCGGGCGAGCTGGATGCGCAGCATGCGCGACGAGCGCCCTACGCACTCCACCGAGCGCCGGGGCCTGGGGGCCATGGAGCGGATCATGGTCATCAGCGTGGTGCTCGCCGTGGTGGCGTTCGAAGGGTGGTTCTTCCTGCTCTCGGGTTCCTCGATCGGCCACGGCTAGTCGCCGGCGGCGCCGACCGGCGATGTGGCGGACGCCCCCGCGGGGCCGGCGACGTAGGCACCAAGCTATGTGACACGATTTCGTGTAATATTCCCTCCGTCCGATGCACCTCTACGCGGGAGGACCGCCGTGCGACGTTTGACGATGGGCACCCTGGGACGCGTCGGCGTCGCGGCGACCGCTGCCCTGGCGCTGGCGCTGGCGCTCGCCCCGGCGGCCGTGGCCGCGGGCCCCCCGCCGGCCAAGGGGGCGCGTCTGGGGGACATCGTTTGGGGCACCGGCGTAGCGGCCCTCCTCACCCTCCTGGCCGTGTGGGCCGGGGTGGTGCACCGCCGTCGCGGCCTGCCCGCGCTGCAGCGCCTGGGGGCCTTCTCGGCGCGCGTCTCCGGGCTGCCCAGCTGGGCCGCCGTGCCCGCCGGAGTAGCGGGAGGGGCGCTGCTCCTAGCGGTGTTCGGCTTTTACTGGGACGTGGCCAAGCACATCGACACCGGGCGCGATCCCAGCCCGTTCGGAACCCCAGCGCACTATCCGATCCTGGCTGGCCTGGCCGGGATCGCCCTGGCCGGCTATCTGTCGATCATCATGGGCGCCCCGCGCAGCGCGACCTCCCTGCGCATCACGCGCGATTGGCACGTCTCGTTGGGCGGCGGGTTGATCTTCTTGTGCGGGGCGTTTGCCCTGTCGGGCTTTCCGCTTGACGACGTGTGGCACTCGCTGTTCGGTCAGGACGTCACCCTGTGGGGTCCCACCCACGTGCTGATGATCGCGGGCGCGTCGCTGGCCACCCTGGGCGTGTGGGTGCTGCTGGTCGAGGGCTGGCGCGCGACCCGGGCCAGGGGCGGTCCGCCGCCCTCGCGGGCGCTGCGCGCGTTCACGCACTTTCGCTCGGTCCAGCTGGCCGGCGCCTTCCTCCTCGGCCTCTCCTCCCTGCAAGCCGAGTTCGACTTCGGCGTCCCCCAGTTCCAGCTCGTCTATCAGCCGATCATGCTGATGCTCGCCGCCGGCTGTGGCCTGGTGGCGGCGCGGGTCTACCTCGGGCGCCTGGGGGCACTGCAGGCGGTCGGCTTCTACCTGTTCGTGCGCGGCCTGCTGACCGTGGTCATCGGACCGATCCTCGGCATGAGCACCCTGCACTTCCCGCTCTACCTTCCCGAGGCGATCATCGTCGAGCTGGCGGCGTTGGTGATCTCCCCGCGCCGGCCGGTCACTTTGGGGGCGGTGAGCGGGTTCCTCATCGGCACCGTGGGGCTGGCGGCGGAATGGGGCTGGTCGCACGTGTGGATGCCCCTGCCCTGGCCCGGCTCGCTGCTCGGACAGGCGCTGGCGCTGGGGTTGGCCGGGGCGCTGGCCGGCGGCGTGCTGGGCGGGTACGTCGGCCGGGCGCTGACCTCCGGCCAGGGCCGGCCCACCCAGCGGCCCCCGCGGTGGGTCCTGCCGCTGGCGGCGGTGGTCGCGGTCGGCGTGATTGCCTTCCCCCTGCCCATGACCTCGGGGCACCCCACCCAGGCCACGCTCACGCTCGCCACCGTGCAGCCACCGCCCCACCAGACCGTGGCGGTGCGCGCCACCCTGTCGCCCGGCGACCCCGCTCGCCACGCCCAGTGGCTGACGGCCACCGCCTGGCAGGGGGGCGGTCTGATCGTCGATCGCCTGCGCCGCGTGTCGCCAGGTACCTATGAGACGACCCGGCCGATCCCCGTCTACGGTCAGTGGAAGGCGATCCTGCGCATGGAGAACGGCCGCGCGCTGCAAGCGGCCCCGATCTACCTTCCCGAGGACTCGGCCATCCCGGCCAAGGGGGTGCCGGCCGCCAACGGGGTCACCCGCTCCTTCCTGCGCGATAAGAAGATCCTGCAGCGCGAGGCGGTCGGGGGGTCGGCGTGGCTGGAGGTGCCGGCCTACCTGGTCCTGTTCGGCATCGCCACCCTGTGGCTGGTGGGGCTGGGCTTCGGGCTGCGCCGGCTAGAGGTGGGGGCCGTCGAGACCGACCGCCCGCGGGTCCGTACCGAGCTGGGCGCCGGGGCGCCCCTGCCAGCATGAGCGCGGCGGCTCCGGACGCCGTCAGGGTGGCGATCGTCGGCGCCGGCTTCTCGGGCCTGGGGATGGCCATCCGGCTCAAGCAGGCGGGGATGCACGACTTCGTCGTACTCGAGCGCCGGGCCGACGTGGGCGGCACGTGGTACGACAACACCTACCCGGGGTGTCAGTGCGACGTGCCCTCGCACCTGTACTCGTTCTCGTTCGAGCCCAACCCCGACTGGAGCCGGACGTTCTCCTGCCAGCCCGAGATCTGGGCCTACCTGCGCCGGTGCGCCGAGCGCCACGGCCTGATCGAGCACATCCGCTTCGATCACGAGCTGCTGGGGGCGGCGTGGTGCGAGGAGGAGCGGCGCTGGCGACTGGACACCTCGCACGGGCCGCTGTGCGCCGACGTCATTATCTCAGCCGTCGGTGGTCTGAGCGAGCCATCGACCCCGGAGCTGCCGGGACTCGACCGCTTCCAGGGCACCGCCTTTCACACGGCGCAGTGGAACCACGAGCACGACCTCGGGGGCGAGCGCGTGGCGGTCATCGGCACCGGCGCCTCGGCGATCCAGGTCATCCCCCGGATTCAGCCGCAGGCGAGTTCACTGCACGTCTTCCAGCGCACGCCCACGTGGGTCCTGCCGCACTCGGACCGCCCGGTTTCCCACGCCGAGCGGCGCCTGTACCGGATGCTTCCCTTCCTCCAGCGGTTGACGCGCGCGAGCATCTACCTGTCGCGCGAGTGGCTCGTGCTGGGGCTCGCCGGCCACCGGGGACTGATGAAGCTGCCCGAGCTGCTGGCGCGCCGCCATCTGCGCCGGCAGGTCCCCGACCCGGAGCTTCGCCGCAGGCTCACTCCCGGCTTCACGATCGGATGCAAGCGCATCCTGCTTTCCAACGACTACTACCCGGCGATCACCCAGCCCAATGTCGAGGTGGTCACCGAGGGCATCGAGCGCGTCGAGGCCAACGCGATCGTGACCCGGGACGGCGCCCGCCGCGAGGTGGACACGATCATCTTCGGAACCGGCTTCCGGGTGACCGAGATGCCGTGGGCCGACCGGGTCCTCGGACGCGACGCACAGACCCTCAACGACGTCTGGCAGGGCAGCCCCCGGGCCTACCTGGGCACCACGATCTCGGGCTTTCCCAACCTGTTCGCGCTGGTTGGCCCCAATACCGGGCTGGGGCACAACTCGATCGTGTACATGATCGAGTCCCAGCTGGCTTACATCATGGACGCGCTGCGGACGATGCGCCGGCAGGGGCTGGCCACGATCGATGTACGCCCGGAGGTGCAGGCGCGCTTCAACGCCGAGGTCCAGGAGCAGATGCGCGAAACGGTATGGACGGCGGGAGGCTGCGCGAGCTGGTACCTCGATTCCCAGGGCCGCAACTCAACGCTGTGGCCCGGCTTTACGTTTGACTTTCGCCGTCGCACGGCTCGTTTCGCGCCGAGCGATTACGTGGTGCAGCCGGTGGGCGAACGCGCGCCGGAGCCGGCCCTGGCGCCGGCGGCCTGAGGCCGGGCGCAAGGGCCCGCCGGCGGTCTCGTCGGGCCGGGTGGGGTGGCGAGTCCCGCGCCCGCACGTGACTGCGAGCGCAGTTGTGGGTAACGCGGGCGCCAATGGCAAAACGCGCCAGGCCGCCGCTGGCACGTCGCGCCCCGATCGCTCCCCAACCGGCCCGCCTGTGGGAGGACTCCGAGCTGCGCTGGGAGCGTCCGCGGCGCCGTCAGCGCGCGCGGCCGCTGTCGCTGGTGGGCGAACCCCAGGGCTCCCCTGGCCACCGGCGCGCCCAGTCGGTCGGCGGCGGGCGGCGCGCGGCCGCCCCCACTGCCGGGCGCCGGCGGGCGCCCGAGTCGGCGCGCAAGACGCCCTCGTTCAGACCGGGGCCCGCCGCCGCTGCAGCGGCCGCGGCGCCGAGCCCCGCGGTGGCGCTGGCCCGACCGCGGATCGCCTCGGCCAAGGCCCTGCCCCCGCCCCTGCCGACCTATGCGCCTCCCCCACCTTCGCCGCGCCAGATCCACCGGGCCCGGCGTCGCGCGGCCGTCCGCGCGCGGCGACGGCGAACGGCCCTGGCGTGGCTGGCCATGCTGGCCGCCGTCGGGGGAGTGCTCACCGCCCGGATGCACGGCGCCGGACGCTCCCTGGGGCCGGGCGCCGAGCCCTCGGCGGCGGCCGCAGGGCCGTCTGCGCCCAGCCGGCCTCGCCCCGGGGCGATCCACCGGCGGGCCCATGAGCGGGCGCTGCTTCACCGGATCGCGCGCTGCGAATCGTCGTTTCGGCCGGGCCTGATTTATGACGCAGGGCGCTACCGGGGGGCGTTCCAGTTCGACATCGAGACCTGGCGCTCGGTCGGCGGCCGCGGCGACCCGGCCGCGGCGCCGCCCAGCGAGCAGCGCCGTCGGGCGCTTATCCTGCTGCGCCGCCGAGGGCTCAGGCCGTGGCCGGTGTGCGGACCGCGCGCGGCGAACCGCCCGTGAGCGGGGGCGAGGTCAGGCCAGCGCCATGCCCGGTGCCACCTTGACCTCGACCAGCTCGGGGGCATCGGAGGCGATCGCCCGTCCAAGCTCCTCGGACAGCTCCTCGACACCGGCGACCCGGCGCGCGCGCATGCCATAGCCGGTGGCGACGCCGACCGAGTCGAGCGCCGGGAGGTCCAGCCCCGGAGCCCCGGTGACGGATTCCATGGTGGCAAACCACTTCAAGATCGCGTATTCGTCGTTGCGCACGACGAGGAAGGTGACCGGTACCTGGTAGGCGACCGCGGTCCACAGGCCCTGGATCGCGTACTGGGCCGAGCCCTCGCCCATCACGCACACCACCGGGCGGTCGGGCCGCGCGAGCTGGACCCCGATCGCGGCGGCCAGGCCGAAGCCCAGGCCGCCGCCGGCGCCGAAGTAGTAGGAGCCGGGGCGCCTCAGGCGCAGCCGGTTGCGCAGCGCCAGCGTGCTCGAAGGTGACTCGAGCACGACGATGCCCTCGTCGGGAAACACCTCGGCCAGAGCCGCCATGGCCGCCGAGGGGTTGATCGGATCCTCCTCGGGGGGCGGTTCGGCCGGCCAGCGCGGATCGGGCGCCGGACGGTCGCTGTCGCCCACGGCCTCGACCAGCGCGGCGAGGGTCAGGCCCACGTCGGCGACCAGAGCGTCTCCCATCGGCGCCCGCGCCGCCTCGTCGGGGTCGCTGGTCAACGCCACCAGGCGCGCCCCGTCCGGGAGCAGGGGACCGGGGATGTTCGGGTAGTAGGGGAACACCGAGGACCCGGCGACCAGGATCAGGTCGTGGCCCCCGAGCGTCTCGGACACCGGCCCGATCGCCGGCGGGAGGATCCCCCGGAAGTTCGGGTGATCCTCGGGAAAGCCGATCCGCCCGCCTCCGGGCGCCGGGGTGGCCCACACCGGCAGGCGCTGGCGCTCGGCCAGGGCGACCGCCGCCTCCCAGGCGACGCTGGAGTCGGCGTCGGGACCCACCACCAGCACCGGGCTCTTGGCCTCCGAGAGCGCGTGTGCCAGGTCGGCCACCTCCTGTGGGTCGGCGCCGGCGCGCCCGACCACGCGCCGGGCGGTGTGGTGGGCCACGTCGCCGGGGTCGACCTCGACGTCCCAGTCATCCATGGGGATAGAGACGAACACCGGACCTCGGGGCGGGAGCGCGGACAGGTGCACGGCCCGGGCCAGAGCGTGCGGCACGTCCTGGGCGCGCGGCGGCTCATAGCTCCACTTGACCAGCGGGTGGGGCATGCGCACCGCGTCGCGGTTGGTGAGGTTGGCCTGCAGGGTCATCAGGGAGCGCGCCTGCTGACCGGCGGTGACCACCAGCGGAGACTTGTTGGCCTGGGCGTTGAAGATCGCCCCCATCCCGTTGCCCACGCCGGGGGCGGTGTGGAGGTTGACCAGGGTTGGCCGACCGCTGGCCTGGGCGTATCCGTCGGCCATGCCCACCGCGACCGCCTCCTGTAGCCCGAGCACATAGCGGAAGTCCTCGGGGAACTGGGCCAGGAAAGGGAGCTCGGTCGAACCCGGGTTCCCGAACATCGTCGTCATCTCGCGCTGGCGCAGGAACTGGAAGGTGGCCTCGCGGACGGTGGGCATGAAACCTCCTGCGGTTAGAGGGTCAGGCGTGCGCCGCCGAGCCGCCGCCCGCCGAGGCAGACGTTGGCCCACTGACAGAGGACAGGCTTGCCGTCGGAACCGCCGCCGGCGCGCCGGTCGAGACCCCCGGCGAAGCGACCGACTGGGCGGCGACACGGCCGGTGAGGACGCACGCGCCCAGGAACGTCCCCTCCAGGGAGCGCTTGCCGTGCAGGCCGCCGCCGCCGAAGCCGGCGGCCTCCCCGGCCGCGTACAGCCCCGGTATGGGCGTTCCGTCGGCCCGCAGAACGCGGCACTCCAGGTCGGTCTGGATCCCGCCCAGGCTCTTGCGGGCCATGACCTGCAGGCGAATCGCGATCAGCGGGCGGGCCTTGGCGTCGTCGATGCGGGCAAAGCGCGCGGTGCGCAGGCGATCGCCGCGCCAGTTGCGCAGCTGGGCGATACGGCGCAGCTGATCGTCGTTAAACAGGCTCTTGCCGCGCGCGAGGTTGGCGTCATAGCGGCGCACCTCGCGCTCGAGCAGCTGTGCATCCACCGCCGGCTCGCCGGTGCAATCGTTCATGCGCGCGGCCAGCTCGGGCACCGAGTCGGCGGTGACGAAGTCCGGGCAGCCGTGGATGAAGTAGCGGACCAGCGCCGGCTTACCGAGCAGCACGCTGGCCACGAAGCGCCCGAGGCGCTTCTCGCGCAGGTGGGGGTTGTGCTCGGCTCCCGAGACGTCGAGCTCGCGGCTGGCGATCTTGAAGTTGCAGACCAGCCAGCTGTACTTGCGCTCGTCCTCGCACATGCGCTCGAGCGCGTGGTAGGCGTCAAAGGTGGGCATCACCGGCACCGGCCCATAGCGGCGGCCGCGGGGGTCGAGCACGAGCCCCGAGCGGGGAGGGATCAGCTTGAGCCCGTGCAGCGGCCGGCGGGGATGGGGGTGGTGCACGGCATCGGCGTAGTTCCACATGCGCGAGAGGTGGGTGACGTTGCCGCCGATGCGCGATACCTCCTCGTGCATGGCCCCGTCGGCGTAGTAGTGCGAGCCCATGAGGATGTCGCGCGGGGGCGGGCCCAGGTTCGACGGCCACTCCCGGCGCACGAGGTCCAGGTTGCCCCCGATGCCGCCGGCGGCGATGACCACCGCCGCGGCAGCCACCTCGGACTGGGGCCCGCCCTCCTCCGGGGCGGTGCGACATCCGGTCACCTCGTCGCCCTCGACCACTAACTCCGTGACGCGCGTGCGCAGGCGCACGTCGAGCGCCTGGCGGCGCGGGTGGCGCTCGATCGAACTCCACATCGCGTCGACGAGCGCCTTGCCCGTTCCCCAAGTGAGATGAAAGCGCGGCACCGAGTTGCCATCGCCGAACACGCCGCGCTCGGCCCAGTTGACCACCGGGAAGAAACGCACCCCATGCTCGCGCAGCCAGCCCCCCACCTCGTCGCGCGCTCGCTGGACGTAGCGCTCGGCCCAGCGCCGTGGCCAGTCGTCCTGGGGATCGAAGTCGGCCACCCGCAGCCAGTCCTCGAGCGCCAACGCCACGGTGTCGCGAATGCCCGAGCGCCGCTGCTCGGGCGTGTCGACCATGAACATCCCGCCGAAGGCCTCCCGCGCCAGCCCGCCCAGCTCCTCGGGCCGGCAACGGTCGAGCAGCAACACGTCGCGCCCCCGGTCCAGCAGCTCGAGCGTGGTCACCAAGCCGGCGATCCCCGCGCCGACGACCACGACCTGCCCCCGGGCAACGTTGGCTGGCATCGACGAGGAAACCTACCCGCCCGGCAGCGCTTACGCTCTGGCCGATGCGGGTGTGCGTCCTTGCTCGGCACGGCCAGTCGGTTCTAAACGTCGAGGGCCGCGTTAACGGCGACCCCCGGGTCGACGTCGAGCTCACCGAGGAGGGGCGGGCGCAGGCGGCTCGGCTAGGGGTGCAGCTGGCCAACGTCGCCGTCGAGCTGTGCGCCCATAGCCGGTTTGAGCGGGCACTGCACACCGCCTCGATCGCCATGCAGGGACGATCGGTGCCCTTCGCCGAGCAGGCGCTGCTCGACGACATCGACGTCGGCACGCTCGAGGGCGAGGGCATCGCCGCCTACCGCGCCTGGAAGGCGGCGCACTCGCGTCTCGATCTGTTTCCGGGGGGAGAGAGCTTTGAGCACCTCGCCCGGCGCTACGCGCAAGCCGCCCGGTGGCTCGTTTCGCTGAGCGAGGACGTCGTGGTGGCGGTCTGCCACGAGATCGGCATCCGCTGCCTGCTCAACGCGGCCGCTGGCGAAGACCCGTTCGACGGGCCGGTGCACGACATCGACAACGCCACCCCCTTCCTGTTCGATGGGGCGGCGCTCGAGCGTGCGGCGAGCACCGTGGAGCAAAGGCGCTAGCTCGCGCTGGTTAGGTATGGTCAGCGCTGATCGCGGGCGCGCGGCCTACGTCGAGGCCCCGCCCAGCAGGCGCGGCGCAACCAGTAGCAGTGAGACCCACAGCACGGCAGCCGTCATTCCGAGGTGAGCGATGAGCAGCCCCGGCGCCAGCCAGCCGGCCGGCCAGCCGCTGGCCGGCGGGAATCTGCTCTCCGAGATCACCAACCGGATCGTCGCGTTCATGCGTGAGCACTACGGTCGCGGGCCAATCAAGGCCAAGACCTACGTACTCGACAACCTCATCGTCTGCGTCCTTAGCGATGGCCTGACGGCCATCGAGAAAACGATGATGGAGGCCGGCGAGCCCGAGCGCGTACTCGAGATTCGTCGCGACTTTCAGCGCCTGATGAAGACCCGTTACAGCCGGATGATCGAGGAGCTCACCGGCCGCCGGGTGCTCGCCTTCCTCAGCCAGGCTCACGTCGATCCCGACCTCACCATCGAGATGTTCCTCATGGACGGCCCGCTCCCCGGATTCGGGGCGCTCGAGCTCGTCGACCCCGCTCCGCCCGACGAGGCACGGCGGGACGGTTAGCCTCGGGACCTACGCCCGGGCCGAGCCGGCGGACCGCGCGGCGGGTGGTGTACGCTGGGAGAGCTGGACGTTGGCCGGCGGCGCCTGCGGCGCGGTGGCTGGGGTTCGGCAAGCGAGTATCTATCGACGCGCTCGCGGCGGCCGATGGCGGCGTGCGAGGGCGTTGCGAAGGCAACGTCAATCCCATCGGGAGCGGTCGTGTTGTTCTCATCATGGGCAGGGCTCAGTCTGGCGCTCGGTAACAGTCCTCGGCACGCGCCAAGCACCCGGCGCGGCGCTCGGCGCAGGGGGGCGCGATGACCGCCTCGGCCGAGCACCGCTCAGACGCAGCGTGGCGCGGGGTGCTCGCTCCCTACATGCGGCCCCGCCTGGGGCGCAGCCTGCTCGATCTCGCTACGTCGGTGGCCCCCTACCTGGCGCTCTCGGTCGCGATGTACCTGGCGTTGAGCGTGTCCTACCTGTTGGTGCTGGCGATCGCGCTCCCGGCAGCCGGCTTCCTGCTGCGTACGTTCATCGTGTTTCATGACTGCACCCACGGTTCGTTTCTCCCCGGGCGCCGGGCCAATGTCTGGCTGGGGACCGCGCTCGGGCTGCTCGTCTACACGCCGTTTGAGAGCTGGCGCCACAGTCACGCCGTGCACCACGGTACGGCCGGAGATCTGGACCGGCGCGGGGTAGGGGATGTCACCACGCTCACCGTGGCCGAGTATCAGGCTCTGCCCTGGCGGGGGCGGCTGAGCTACCGGCTGTTCCGCAATCCGCTGATCATGTTCGGGCTGGGGCCGACGTGGTCGATGCTGCTCCAGGCGCGGCTCGTGCCCAAGTCGGCGCGGGCGCGCATTCGACGCAGCATCATCGTCACTAACGTCGTGCTCGCGGTGGCGATAGCCGCCATCTGCCTGCTGGCGGGCTGGCGGGCCTACCTGCTCGTCCAGGCGCCGACGTTCATGCTCGCGGGCGCCATCGGGATCTGGCTGTTCTACGTACAGCACCAGTTCGAGGACACGTACTGGGAGCACCGCGACGAATGGAGCTACACCGACGCAGCTCTGCGAGGCAGCTCCTATCTCAAGCTGCCGCCGCCGCTGCAGTTCTTCACCGGCAACATCGGGCTGCACCACATCCACCACCTGAGCGCCCGCATCCCCAACTACAACCTGCAACGCGCGCACGACGAGATCCCCGTGCTGCAGAGCGTGCCGACGCTGTCGGTGCGAGACGGCCTGCGCGCCGTGCGGTTCAAGCTCTGGGACGAGGAGCAGCTCCAGCTCGTTACGTTCGCCCAGGCACGCGAACGTGCCGCGCGGACCCGCCGAAAGCTGCGGTCTCCGATTCCCGGCACCTAGACCGAGCGGCGTCGTCGGCCCCGTGGATCAGCCGGCGGGGCGCCTCGCGGGCCGCGGAGCATCCTCCGGGTCACCCTTTTCGAACACCAGGCGGTAGTGCTCGAGCAGCTCGCGCTCGAAGCAAGCGCCGTTGGCGCTCACCCCGGAGGTAAAGGCGAGGCGAAAGTCGGCGCTGGTCAGCCAGCGGGGCACGAGCCTGAGCTTGAGCAGCCTCTTGCGCCAGCTCGGGGCGGCGAAGCGCAATCGCCATTGGCGGATCGTCTCGATGTAGTCCAAACGGCCGCTCTCGCTCGACACCAGGCCGAAGTTAGGTGAGGCGCAGCGCACGATCTGCTCCTGGCCCCAGGGAAGCCAGGACCCGGGGAACTGACGCTGCATCAGCGCGAGGTACCACGCGTCCGAGCCGCGCGGGGCGCGGATATCGACCGCCTCGGGATCGATCATGTTGGGCCCGAACACCATGGTCTGCAGGTACAGGCGACCGCCAATGGGCAGCAGGCTGGCGATCCGCTCGAACAGCTCGCGGTAAACCGCCTCCTGACGACCGGCGCGGTAGTCCTCGGGGGAGCAGAAGTGCTCGAAGGCACCGAGGCTCGCCACCGCGTCAAAGCCACCGAACGTCTCGCGCGTCACGTCCAGCGCGTCGCGAAGATGGACATCGAGGTCGTGTCGCCGACACGCCTCGACCTGGGCCGAGGACAGGCTGACGCCCACGCCCGCGGCGCCTCGCTCGCGGATGAAGGCCAGCAGCGCCCCCCAACCGCAGCCGAGGTCCAGCACCCGCCGGCCCGGTTCGATCCCGATCTGGCCGGCCACGTACTCGTGCTTGCGGCGCTGCGCCTCCTCCAAGGTCAGAGAAAAGTCGCCGTCGTACTTGGCACCGCTGAAGTCGGCCAGCTCCCCCAGGCTGAGGCGAAAGACGCGATCGATGAGCGAGTAGGTGAAGTCCAGGTCCCGCCGCGTGGCCACGTCGGGCAGCATGCCACGCGGGGCGGGGAAGGGCGGCCCGGCGGCCGCGGCGCGCGCCGGCTAGCCGTCCCGAACCGCGCTGGGCTGCAACCGGCGCAGGGCCGCCCGCGTTCGGCGACCAGACCAGACCCGGTCCGCCCCCGCCCACCCGGCAAAGGCCAAGCCGCCGACCGTGCCGGTGACGGTGGTCAGCACGCCCGCCGCCGCGACGGCGGCGACGCCGTTGTGGCCCAGGATCAGGACCGCGGCTGCGGCGCCCACGGTGGGGCCGACCGGTAGCTGGGCGATGGCGACCATGGCGATCAGCACGGCGATCGCGTCGAGCAGCGAAGCGTTCACGCCGACCGCCTGCAGCAGGAGCCAGTTACGGAAGATTTGCGCGAAGACGGCGATCAGCACCAGGCCGATCAAGCCCCGACCGCCACGCATGCTGCGCAGGACGGCCAGACCGTTCCACAACTCTCGTCCGGTGCGCAGCGCGAGGTGTCGCAGTCCAGCGCTCAGCGCGCCCATGACCGCCAGGGCCACCAGCGGAAGCCACCATGGCAACCCGAGGGGTCCGATGAGGGTGAAGGACGCGATCGCGGCCAGCATCGCCTCGACCGCCAGGATCGGAAACTCGGCGGCGATCAAGGTCGAGACGCCCGGGGACTCGGACGGCGACGCCCGACGCAGAGCGGCGATCCGCGCCGCCACCCCGATCTGCGTGTTGAGGATGCTTCCGACGTAGCCCATCGCCGAGGCCCGGTAAAGCACGCGCCGGGCAACCGTGCCGCCGGCGGCGCAGATGGTGCGATGCCAGGCCTCGGTGCGCGCGAGCAGAGCGACCACCTGGAGTGCGGTAGCCAACGCCAGCACGACGATCGAGGCGCTGGAGAGCGCGGTGGCAAACTGGTGGCGGCGTCCGGCCAGCACGAACGCCAGCGCGCCCGCCACGGCCAGGGACCCGACTACCGCGACCAGCTTGCGGTGTCGGCGACCGAAGGCACGAACGGCCAGCCACAGCCGGATGAGCGCTGCGGGTCGCGCTGGGCTTGCTGCCTGGTGCCTAGGTGGGGGCTTGATCGAACTGGGCCGGCCGCATCGATCGTGGATGCGGTCAGGCGGCTGCTTGCTTTCTAGCCATCGCTAGCCGCCTCTCTGGCCCGTTGACCGAAACTCGCCGAAAAGCGAGAAGAGCGAAGGCTCGCGGAGCAACCCCAGCATAGTCAGATCTGGGGGAGATCCCGGCCCCTGGAGCGGTCAGCTCGTCTGGGCGTACCCCTTGAGACCCCCGAAGTCGAGCAGGACGCAGCTCTGGTCGCCGACGATCCACGCGTCGTGCCCGGGCGGCATATGGAAAGTGTCGCCGGGGCCGAACTCGTGCTCGGTGCCGTCGTCCATCTTCAGCGCCATGCGGCCCTCGAGCACGTAGCCGATGTGCTCAACCTGACACGAGTCGGTGCCGGCGATCGGCTTTACGTTCTCTGACCAGCGCCAGCCGGGTTCAAAGGTTCCACGGCCGATCGCGTTCCCGTTGAGGTCCACGAGGTCGACCCGGCCCTTGCCCTCGGTGAACTCCCTGACCTCGTCCGGGCTGTCAAAGCTCTTGCCGACAAGCTCCGCCATGTGATCCTCCTCGACTCGGGTGCCTTGCCGCCGACGCTAACCGCCCCCGGCCATGAGCGCAAGGCATCCCGCGATCAACGCCCTCGCCAATTCGCCGGCCGAGCCCCCCGGTGGTGCGTAGGCGACTCGCTGCGCCCGCCCGCTAGGGAGGCCCATCGTTCGGATTTGCCGGCACGGAGCGGCGAAGGAATCGAACCTTCCAAGCGCCGGGCTGCGACGCCCTGCCGGTTTTGAAGACCGGATGGGCCACCAGACCCCTGCCGCTCCGAGCGGGAGATTAGGTCAGGGCGGGCGCGGCCCAGCGCACTGCTGGCGGGACGAGCGTCAGCGCGAGGCGGCGGCGCGGTAGGGCGCGAAGTCGGGTGGGCGCTTCTCGTTGAAGGCCCGCACCCCCTCGTGCGCCTCCTCGGAGCCAACGAACTGCTCTAGGCCCGAGAAGGCGATCTTCTGGAGCCCGGCGATGTGCTCGCTGTCGGCGTTGAACGACTGCTTGATGAAGCGAAGCGCGGTGGGCGACAGCGACAGGATCTCGTCCGCCCACCGACGCACCTCGGCATACAGCTCGGCGCCCGGCACGACGCGGTTGACCAGCCCCCAGCGCTCGGCGGTGCTCGCGTCGTAGCGGCGGCAGAGCATCCAGATCTCGCGGGCCCGCTTCTCGCCCACCACGCGGGCGAGATAGGCGGTGCCAAAGCCCGCGTCAAATGACCCCACCCGCGGACCGACCTGTCCGAACTCGGCGTGCTCGGCGGCGATCGTCAGGTCGCAGAGCACATGCAGCACATGGCCGCCGCCGATGGCAAAGCCGTTGACCGCCGCGATCAAGGGCTTGGGTAGCTCGCGTATGAGGCGGTGCAGGTACTCGATCTCGAACAGGCCGGTGCTCGAGGGTCCGTAATCCCCCGTCTCGCCCCGCTGCTTTTGATCGCCGCCGGCGCAAAACGCGCGCTCGCCGGCGCCCGTCAAGCAGACCACGCCGACCGCGGGGTCCGACCAGGCGCGCTTCAGGCAGCCGATCATCTCCTCTACCGTCTGGGCCCGGAAGGCGTTGAGCCGCTCCGGCCGGTCGATCGTGACCGTGGCCAGGCCACGCTCGACCTCGTAGCGGATGTCGGACAGCTTGTGCTCCACGTCATCTCCTCGCGATCGCGCTCATGCCATGGTCAACCCGCCGCTGACCGACAGGGTTTGCCCGGTGATGAAGCTCGCCTGCTCGGAGGCCAGGAACGCTACGGCGGCGGCTGCCTCCTCGGGCTGGCCCAGCCGGCGCATGGGGACCGCACGCGTCAGCGCGTCGATCAGGCGGCTGCCTCCGCCCTGCTCGGCGGCCATGCCCTGCAGCATGGGGGTGTCGGTGGGGCCGGGGCACACGCAGTTGGCGGTCACCCCGGAGCGCGCCACCTCCCGGGCCAGCGTCTTGGTAAACGCGATCACCGCCCCTTTGGCGCCGGCGTAGACCGACTCGAGCGAGGAGCCCACCCGCCCGGCGTCCGAGCCGATGTTGACCACCCGACCGCGGCGCCGCTCGAGCATTCCCGGTATCACCGCGTGGCACAGGCGCAGGCAGCCCTTGAAGTTGATCTCGATGATCCGTGCCCAGAACTCCTCGTCGGTGTCCACGAAGGGGCGCAGCTCGTCATAGCCGGCGTTGTTGACCAGCACGTCCACCGGACCGAGCTCGTCCGCCACGCGGCGAACCCCCTCGGCGACCGAGCGCGTGTCGGTGACGTCGAGCCCGACCGCCAGGGTCGGGCCGCCGCGAGACGCGATCTCCTGCGCCGCGGTATGGGCGCCGTCGGCGTCGAGGTCGGCGACCGCCACCGGGTGATCGGCCTCGGCCAGCGCGTCGCAGATCGCGCGGCCGATCCCGCGCCCCCCGCCGGTGACCAGCGCGACGCCGGCCATCAGGCGCCGTCGGCCCGGCGCGGCGCGCCACCCGGGCCGGGCAGCCCGTGCTCGAGCGTCCCCTTGACCGCCGCCTCGAGCGAGTTTAGGCGGTAGAGGGCGAGCGCCTCGGGCGAGCCAAACCGGCGCCCGGGCGCCGGGTCGGGGCCGTGGTGGCACAGCACACAGTGCTCGAGCGCCAGGCGGCGTTCGCGGTCAAGCGCCGGCGTAGAGCGCTCCCGGAGCAGCTCCAGGCCCAGCTGTATGTGTCCCAGCAGCGCGCCCTCCTCGGTGAGGCCGAAGTCGGCTCCGTAGGTGAACTCGCGCGTCTTTCCGATGTCGTGCACGAGCGCGGCACCCAGCAGCAGGTCGCGGTCGAGCCGGGGGTGAAGCTGGGCGACCTCGAGCGCCAGCGTGCCGACGGCAACGGTGTGCTCGAGCAGGCCTCCCAGGTAGGCGTGGTGGCCGCCCCGGGTGCAGGGGGCTCGGCGCCACTGCGCTCGCAGCTCGGGGTCGGACAGCAGGCCCTCGAGCAGCGCCCGCAGCCGGCGGTCGGCGACCTCGCCGGTCAGGTGCTCGAGGAAGCCGTCGAGCTCGTCCAGGTCGCGATAGGCGGCGGGCAGAAAGGCAGCCGGATCCGACTCCGGCTCGCCGGCGCGGGCGATCGTGTTCAGCTCGAGCTGCAGCTGGTCGCGGAAGCGCTGCACCCGTCCGGTGACGCGCACGAGGTCGCCGCGTTCGAACGTGGAGGCGAGCGCGTCGGCGCTGCGAAACGCGCGCCCCGCGATCGCCCCCGTGCGGTCGCGCAACTCGACGCTCAGGTAGGGGGCCCCGGTCCTCGCCAACAGGCGGTCCTTGCGCGCGCACGCGTACACCGAGTCCACCGTGTCACCGGCCCGCAGGGTGGCGATCGGAGCCTCCGAGTCGGCGGCCGCGGGGCCCGGCTTCAGCGTGGCGGAGCTCATGGCCCCATCATGTACGGTGGTTCGGATGCAGCCGCTGATCTGGGACCGGCGTCCCGATGGGCTTCGCGCTCCCGCACTGGTGTGTGCATTCAAGGGTTGGAACGACGCCGGGGACGCCGCGTCGGCGGCGCTTTCGTTCGTGGGGGCGGGCCTCGGCGCAACGCGCTTTGCCCGCGTCGACCCCGAGGAGTTCTTCGACTTTCAGTCCACCCGCCCGCGCATCCGGCTCACCGATGGCCGCACGCGCGAGCTGAGCTGGCCCGAGATCGACGTCTACGAGGCGCGCGTCCCCCGGGCGCCGCGCGACTTGATCCTGCTCGAGGGCCCGGAGCCGTCGATGCGCTGGCGGGCGTTCTGCCGATTGGTGGTCGATCTGGCCGAGGCGCTGGGCATCCAGCTGGTGGTGACCATGGGAGCGCTGCTCGCCGACGTGCCCCACTCGCGGCCGGTCAACATCACCGGGCTGAGCTCGGACGCCGAGTTGGTCTCCCGCCTGGGGCTGACGGCCGGCACCTACGAGGGTCCCACCGGCATCACCGGCGTACTGCACAGCGCGTGTGCCCAGGCCGGGCTTCCGTCGGCCAGCCTGTGGGCCAGCGTCCCCCATTACGTCGCCGCGGCGCCCAACCCCAAGGCGGCGCTCGCGCTGGTAAGGAAGCTCGAGCGCCTGGTCGGGGTGTCCGTCGACGCCTCCGAGCTCGAGTCGGCGGCGGCCGACTACGAGCGCCAGGTCGGGCTCGCCGTCCAGAGCGACCCCGATGTCCAGGCGTTCGTCGAGCGGCTCGAGCGCGCCGCCGAGGACGAGCAGTCGACGATTGCACCCGAGGACGTGCCCTCGGGTGACCTGATCGCGCGCGAGTTTCAGCGCTTTTTGCGCCAGCGCGGCCGCGAGGGCGGCGGTCGCTCCTAGGGGCGCCTAGACGCCGGGGCCCGGGGCGGCGGCCCTGGGCTCGCCCCGGCCGGGAGGCGGGGCCGCCAGTTGCTCCCGGCGGGCGCGCAGCGCGCCCCCGAACAGCCCGCACGCCGCGCAGATCGCGGTGGTGCAGACGGGCAGGAGCACGTGCGAGCTGGGCAGCGAGACGCGAGGGCTGGCGATGGCGTCGCCAAAGAGGACGAACGTGCCCAGCAGCATGCCGCCGGCCAGCCCGCGCCCGGCGCCCTCCAGGGCGTCGGCGTGCTCATAGCCGACCGCCGCGCCGCCCAGGAGCGCGAACGCCGCGGCCACCACGTAGGCGGTGGCCGAGACGCCCAGGGCCAAGCCGCACAGCAGCCCGACGGCAGCGGGCGCCAGGATGGCGATCGCCACCTGGGCGGTGGGGGAGCGCTCGGTCAGCAAACGGCGCGGCACGTAGGAGACGCTACGCGCCGTCGCCGCGGCGCGCAAGCGGCGATCCCTCCGCGCCCCGGCATCCCTCGAGGCGCGGGCGCCTCACTTCTCGGCCGCCGGGCAGACCAGCCGGTACTCGCACACCGAGCACGCCGCGTAGGACGGTGTGGGCTCAAAGCCCTGTCCCATGATCGCGTCGCCCACCTCGAGCACGGTCTCGCGGATCGCCTCGCCCTCGCCGTCATCGGGCTCCAGCGCGACCTTCTCGTCGTCGAGGACGTAGTAGTAGGAGCGCAGCTCGGGGTCCAGCCGCCACGCCTCCCGGGCCCCGATCGCGTACAGGGAGAGCTGGACGTCGTCCTGGAGCTGGGAGCGGGACTTGGGACGGCCCGTCTTGTAGTCGATCAGCTCGTAGCCGCCGCCGGGCAGGCGGTCGACGCGGTCCACGCGGCCGCGCAGCTGGTGGGCGCCGAGACGAAACGAGAACGCGCGCTCGAACCACATGGGCTCGCCTTGCTCGTGGGAGAAACGCCGGTGGTAGGCGCTCAGCGCCGCGCGCGCCTTCTCGCGCAGCTGGCGCTCCTCCTCGGAGTCGCCGAAGCCGCCGCGGCGCCAGCCCGCGGCCAGCAGGCCGTGGAGCTCGTCGATGCTGCTCCCACCGGCGCCGTGAAAGCGCTCCAGCACCTGGTGGACGAGGATGCCGAAGCGCTGGTTGAGCGTCGGTTCCTGGGGGATGCGAAAGACCCGGGCGAACTTGTATTTCAGAGGGCAGGTCAGGTAGGTCTCAATGTCGGAGGCCGACAGCAAAAGCCCGTCTCCGCGGCGGGGCAGGAACGCCTCCAGCGAGGGCTCGTCCCGGGCCTGGAGCCCCAGCGCGCGACCGGCCTCCGAGCGTTCGGCGTCGAGCAGCATCTCGTCCAGAGGGGAGCTCTGGAAGATCTCGCGCTGCAGCGAAGTGGCCGCCTGCAGGACACGCGCGTTGACGTCGGACAGGGCGTCCCCGATGCTCTGGTCGGTGGGACGATCGAGCAGGGCGGCCAGCTTTACCAGCTCGAGGTAGCGCACGACGCCGTGCGAGACGTCGAGGTCGGTGTCCAGGCGCAGCTCGCCCAGCCGTCCCCCGACGCGCCCCACGCTGTCCAGCATCTCGTCGCGCAGCAGGCGAAACATCGAGTGCAGCGATTCGGCGGGCCCGAACAGCTCCTCGTCGCGCTCCTCCCAGCTGGCGTCGACGGCCGCCCGGGCCTCCTCGGCAAACGGCGAGGGATGCTGGAGCGAGCCGCGTTCGCCGTAGGCCGGGTAGGCGAGCACGACCCGCTCCCGGGCGCGCGTCATCGCCACGTACAGGAGGCGCCGCATCTCGGCAACGTGGGCGTCGCGGTCGTCGGCCACCACCGGACCCGAGAGCAGCTCGTCGGGGATCGGCTCGGGTCCTGGCCGCCGGGCGCCGGGCATGCGGGCGGAATGCAGGCCCAGCACGTAGACATGGTCGAACTCCAGCCCCTGGGCGTGGTCCATGGCCATGATCTGCACGGCGCCGGGCCGGTTCGCCGGCGCCGCCTCCTCCTCGGGCAGCCCCGCGTCGGCGACCGCGGCCAGGTAGACGGCGAACTCCCGCGCGGTGGCCTGGGGGGCGCGCCGCCCGTGGGCGGCGGCCAGCTCGGTCAGCTTGGCCAGGTTGCGCAGTCGCTCGACGACGTCGGTATGGGCGGCGTAGAGCTGCTGGCGACGCAGACCGAGCCGCTCGATCAGGCGATGCACGAACAGGTCGGGGCGGGTGGTGTCCAGGGCGCCCATCGCCGAGGCGTGCAGGCGCAGGAAGCCGAGGATGCGATCGCGGGCATCGGGGGGGACCTGGGGCGACTCGGTCGCCGCCGCCAGCCCGGCGACCATGTCGAGCTTGCGCCGGCGGGCGATCTGAATGCAGCGGGCCAGATCGATCGACCGCAGCTCGACCGGCGGACGGGCGAGCGCGCGCACCACCGCACCGGCGTCGCGGGGGTCGATGAGCAGCCGCAGCCAGGCGAGCACGTCGCGGATCTCGGCGCGCTCGAAGAACGCCGCCGCACCCACCAGCAGGTGGGGCACCGCCCGCTCCTCCAGCGCGGCATCCACTGCCTCGCCCTCGCCGGCCAGCGAGCGCACGAGCACCGCGACGCGCGACGGCGGGACCCCTTCGCGGGTGACGAGCCGCTCGACGTCGGCGGCCACCGCCTGCGCCTGGGCACGCTCGTTGGCGCAGCGCCAGAAGCGCACCTCGCCGCCCGGGCGGCCCTCCAGCGCGGCCGGGGCCCGGCCTCGCACTGGGGCCAGGACGGCTTCGGCGGCCGCGGCGATCTGGCGCGGCAGGCGCAGGCTGTCCTTCAGGCGCACCGTGGTCGCCCCCGGGAAGCGCTCGGAGAACGCGCGCAGGTTGGCGTTCGGCAGGGTCCGCCGGCGCCCGATCGCCTGGTCGGGATCGGCCGCCACCAGCAGTTCGGAGGCGCCCTCACCCAGCGCGGCGATCACCTCGCGGGCGGCGAGACCGGCCTCCTGGTAGTCGTCGCTGAGGATGTGGGCAAAGCGCTGGCCCAGGCGCTCGCGCACCGATGCCTGCTCGCGCAGCAGGCCGAGGGTGCGAATCAAGAGCTCGCCGGTGTCCGGCGTCCCGCGCCGCTCGAGCAGGCGGTCGTGGTGGAGATAAAGGTGGGCGAACTCGCGCTCGCGCTCGGCGTGCGCCGCGCCGGCCTCGCCGCCCGCGGCGGGCAGGGCCTCCGCCCAGGCCGCGTGGTCGGGCGCGGTGACCAGCTCGCGCTTTAGCTCGTCCACCCGGGCCACCAGGCGGGCGAGCGCGACGGCCGGGCGTCCGCCCAGGTCATGATGGCGCAGGGACAGCTCGTCGAGGTGCTCGAGCAACAGCGCCACGCGGTCGGCGCGGGTGGCGGGGACCGAGAACGGATCGAGCCCCGCTTGGGCGGCGGCGTCGCGCAGGATCCGCGCGCACAGGCCGGCGACGCTGAGCACCCACAGCTCCTCGTAGGGCTCGGTGAGGGCGTCCTCCAGCGCCCGGCGAAGCCGGTCGGCGCCGCGCTCGGACTGGGCGAGCACCAGCACCGCCTCGGGGGGCACCCCCCCGGAGACCAGGCCGATGAAGCGCGCCAGCAGGGTGTGGGTCTTGCCGGCGCCGGCGCCGCCGACTAGCAGCCGAGGTCCGCCCGGGTGGTCCAGGGCGGTGCGCTGGCCGGTCGTCAGGTCGCGGGGAAGGACAGGGGCTCGGATCGCGGCCACGCTCCTAGGATATGAGCGGATGAGCCCCGCCTCGAGCGCATCGGCGGCGGATTGGCCCGAGGCATGCCGGCGCTCGGTGGAGGGCGTGCGTCAGATGCTTCGCGACCATCCCGCCACCGCCGACCGGGCGGTGGAGACCGGCCGGGGAGAGGGCGGCGATCAGGCGCTGGTCATCGACCGCGCGGCGGAGGAGATCATCTTCGCCGAGCTCGACCGCCTGCACGCCGAGGGCCGCCGGTTCGTGGCCCTTTCGGAGGAGCGCGGCGAGGTCGACTACGGGGACCCGGGCACGCGGGTGGTGATCGACCCGATCGACGGCTCGATGAACGCCAAGCGGGGGTTGCGCCCGCACGCGCTCTCCTTTGCCGTGGCCACCGGCGCCACCATGGACGACGTGTGCTTCGGCTACGTCTACGACTTCGGCGCCGGCGAGGAGTGGATGGCCTGGCGCGACGGCGGGGCGTTCCTGGACGGACAGCGGCTGACCGGCGCCCCCGACGAGCGCCGCGTCCCCGATGGACGCCTCGAGCTGGTGGCGATCGAGTCCGCCCACCCGGACTGGGTGGCCGCCGCCGCGGAGGGGCTCCAGGAGGTGGCCCACCGCCTGCGGGCGATCGGCTCGATCGCGCTGTCCATGTGCCAGGTCGCCTGCACCCGGGTGGACGGGATGGCCACGCTGTGGCGATGTCGATCGGTGGATGCGGCGGCCTCCCAGCTGATCGTGCGCGAGAGCGGTGGCCTGGTGGCGTTCAGCGCCTACGACGAGCCCCTGGCGGCGCCGCTCGATCTCGAGCCCCACTCGCCGGTGCTGGCGGCCCGCAGCGAGCACGGACTGGCCCAGCTGCGCCGGATCCCCGTCCGCTGACACCGGCCCCGGCGGGGCGGCGACTCATCTGAATCTGAGAGGCGATGCGCCATGATGGAGGCGTGATCGACTGGAACACCGCCGAGTGGGTGGCGTCGCTGGTCGCCGGTCAGCCGGCGCGCAGCCCCGCCCTGCCCGCGCTGGGAGAGCTGGCCCACAGCTCCGAGCTGCGGGTGTGCGAGTACACCGGGCTGAAGGTGGGCGAGCGGCTCCCAGCCCCGATCGCCGTGGACCGGCGCGAGTGGATCCGGGCCAACCTGGACTCGATGCGCCCGATGCTCGACCCCCTGACCGAGAAGGTGGGCGCCGGGGTGGGCGCCCTGGGGGCGCCGCTGCGCCGGGGCCTGGGCTACCTGATGGCGGTCGAGGTGGGTGGGCTGACCGGCATGCTCTCCCAGCGCGTGCTGGGCCAGTACGAGCTGCCGCTGCTTGAGCCGGGCACGCCGGCCCGGCTGCTGTTCGTGGCCCCCAACCTGGACGAGGCCACGCGCGCGCTGGACGCCGACCGCGAGGAGCTCTTGGCCTGGGTGGCCTTCCACGAGGTGACCCACGCCGTGCAGTTCTCGGCCGTGCCGTGGCTGCGCGAGCACGTCGGCTCGCTGCTGCGCTCGCTCCTGGACACGATCGACGTGGGGGTCAACCCCTCACGGCTGGTGCGGCTGCCCACCGGCGAGGACGTGCGCCAGGTGATCGCCGCCGCCCGCGCGGGCGAGCTGATCACGCTGGTGGCCGGGCCCGAGCGGCGCGCCCTGATCGACCGCATCCAGGCCACGATGGCGGTGATCGAGGGCTACGCCGAGCACGTCATGGACGCCGTGGGCGAGGACGTGCTGCCGTCCCTGGACCACCTGCGGGCGGCGCTGAACCGCCGTCGGCGCGAGCGGCCCGCCCTGCTGCGGGTGATCGAGCGCCTACTGGGGTTCGAGCTCAAGCTGCGCCAGTACGAGGAGGGGCGCCGCTTCTGCGACGCGGTGGTGACCGCCGGCGGGATCGAGACCCTCAACGAGGTGTGGGCCGAGCCGGCGGCGCTCCCGGCGCTGGACGAGCTGCGCGACCCGGAGCGCTGGCTGTCCCGGGCCGCGGTCGTGTAAGTAGCGAAACAGGCCGTTTTTTCTGCCTGTAACCGCGCGGACAGAGCGGTTTACAAACGTGTGTTCGGTGGTAGAGTTACCCCGAACCTTATTAGAACTAATGTCCTTAGATGGGCCCTGAGAGAGGGTCCCCGACCACCAGGAGAAGCGTTTACAGCTATGGCCACCACCCCCAACAGCACCGCTGGCACCCGTGCCAGCACCCGCCGCAGCACCGCCGCCAAGCGGCGCTCCACCGCCGCCAAGCGCGCGGCCGCATCCCGCGCCCGGAGCCGCGCCGCCGCGCAGCGGCAGGTTCCCAAGACGCCGGTCGACTACGCCCAGACCGCCGTCCTGATCCCCGTCGGCGTCGCGCTGGAAGCGCGTGACCGCGTGGTAGGCACGGTCAACGGACTGATCACCACCTACTCCGACCGCCAGAAGACGGAGACTCAGCTCCGCCGCTTCGAGCGCCGGGGGACCCGCGCCCGCAACAACCTCGAGCGCGAGGTCCGTCGTACGCGTACCCGCGTCGAGCGCCAGCTGCGCCAGCGTCGGCGCCGCGTGGAGCGGGCGTTCAACCGGTTCGACCGCCGGCGCACCACCACGGCCAAGAACGTCTCGGCGCAGGTCGAGAACGTTTCGGCCCAGGTCGAGAACTCCGTCCAGAACGGGATCAAGGCGAGCAACGAGCTGGCCGCCCGCGTCCAGGAGCGGGTGCTCAACTCGGCCTGACCCGGCTTACCCCGCCGGCCGGTGAGGAGCGGCCGAGACGGGAAGGCTGCCGGCCCATACCTCGCCGGCAGAAGTAGGACCCTCCCTCACGCCGGGGCGCCCCATCGGGGCGCCCCGGCGCGTTTAAGGGCGGCGCGTGTATGGGGCGAGGTCGCGCCAAGCCGGGCGCGCCGACCCGGGGTCCCGGGTGGGGCTAGGCGGCCTCGAGCTCGACCCGGTCGCCGACGGCGATCTCGCCGCCCACCAGGATGTCGGCGCGCAGGCCGCCCCGACCGGCCAGCCCCTTGAGCACGCCCGTGACGGTGCGCCGTTCCAGGGTGCGGCACGGCTCACAGCGCTCGGTGCCCACGCATTCGATCGATCCGACGAAAAAGCGCCGGCCCACCAGCTCGTTCAAAGACACGCCGGCGGTGAGCAGATTGCGCCCGGTCTGGTCGGGCTCCAGGGCGATCCCGGTCTCGCGCTCCAGCGCCTCCAGGGCCTCGGCCTCCACCAACGTCAGCTCGCGGCCCGGCTTGTCGCGGTCCGAGAAGCTGCCCGCGCCGATGGAGTAGCGATCGCCCTCCAGCCCCCGGCCGGCGATCGCCTGGGCCCGATCGACGGCCACCGAGGCGCCGCCCTTGCGCTCGCGCAGATAGATGCCGGTGAGACGGCCGGGTGCGGGCTGGGCTTCGGGCGCGGGGCTGGCGATGGCGTAATTATCTCCGGCGGGCCGGCGAGTGCGAGACCGAGCGCAACGTCTGCGAGAATCGAGGCATGACCGAGGAGCAGATCCGCCACGAGCTTCAGGCGGTGATCGATCCCGAGCTGCGCCGCTCGATCGTCGAGCTGGACATGGTGCGCTCGATCGACATCCGCGAGGGCGGCGCCGTCGACGTCACCGTGTCGCTGACCACCCCCGGCTGTCCCATCCGCAACCACTTCCAGACCGCGGTCACCGAAGCGGTCAAGCGGGTTCCCGGCGTGAGCACCGTCAAGGTCGACTTCGACGTCCTCGATGCCAACCAGAAGGCGGCGCTGGCCCAGCGCCTGGGCCGCGGCGGGCTGCCCGAGGGCTCGCTGGCCCAGGTGACCAACATCCTGTGCGTGGGCTCGGGCAAGGGCGGGGTGGGCAAGTCCACCCTGACCTCCAACTTGGCGGCGGCGCTCGCCGCCGAAGGAAAGCGCGTGGGGATCCTGGACGCCGACGTGTGGGGGTACTCGATCCCCCGCATGTACGGGCTCGGTGCCCAGCGCCCGCCGGTCAACGCCGAGCGCAAGATCGTCCCGCTGGAGGCCCACGGCATCGCCGTGATGTCGATCGGGTTCTTCGTGCAAGAAGACGCCGCCGTGGTGTGGCGGGGGCCGATGCTGCACAAGGCGCTTACCCAGTTCCTCCAGGACGTCGCCTGGGGGGAGCTGGACTACCTGCTCATCGATCTGCCCCCGGGGACCGGCGACGTCTCGATGACCCTCGCCCAGCTATTGCCCCAGGCCAAGTTCCTGATCGTCACCACGCCCCAGCCCGCCGCCCAGCGGGTGGCCCGCCGGGCGGCGGAGATGGCGCACAAGGTCTCGCTGGAGATCGCCGGCGTGGTGGAGAACATGGCCGGCTTCGTGACCCCGTCGGGGGAGCGCTTTGCCATCTTCGGCGAGGGTGGCGGCCAGGCGCTGGCCGACGAACTCGACGTGCCGCTGCTGGGTAAGGTGCCGCTCACCCTGCCACTGCGCGAGCAGTCCGACAACGGCGTGCCGCTGGTGCTCGTCGAGCCCTCGGACCCGGCGGCGCAGGCGGTGCGCCATACCGCACGCGGGTTGATCGCGCTTTCGCCGGTGGAGCTTCCGCTGATCCAGGAGCCCACTCCCGCTGAGCCTCCGGCGGCCCCCCAGCCCGCGGGCATGAGCCTGCCCATGGCCTAGCGCGGCGGGCGTCCGCCGTTGCTGCTCGACCGCCTGCGCCGCCCGATCGTCGGTGCGCCGATGGCCGGGGGGCCCTCGACGCCGGCGCTCGCCGCCGCGGTGAGCGAGGCCGGGGGCCTGGGGTTCGTCGCCGCCGGCTACCGCACCGCCGAGCAGATGGCGTCCGACATCGAGGAGGTGCGCGCCTGCACCTCGGCGCCGGTCGGGGTCAACCTGTTCGTCCCCGGCCCCGGGGCCGCCGACGGCGACGCGCTGGCCGCCTACGCGCGCGAGCTCGAGCCCGAGGCGTCCCGCTATGGAACGCCGCTCGGCCCGGCCCACGACGACGACGACGGATGGGGGGCAAAGCTTGCGGTCTTGCGCTTTGCCGGCGTGGCCGTGGTGTCGTTCACCTTCGGCTGCCCGGAGGCCGGCGTGCTCGAGAAGCTGCGCGGCGCGGGAAGCGAGGTGTGGGTAACGGTCACCTCACCGGGCGAGGCCCGTGTCGGCGCCCAGGCCGGGGCGGACGCGCTGGTGGTCCAGGGGATCGAGGCCGGCGGGCACCAGTCGACGTTCGACGATCGGGCCGACCCCGAGGGATTCGGCGTCCTGGCCCTGCTGCGGGTGGTCCGGGCGGTCACCGAACTGCCCCTGATCGCCGCCGGGGGACTGACGGACGGGCCGGCGGTGGCCGCCGTGCTGGCCGCGGGCGCGGCGGCGGCCCAGGTGGGCACCGCGCTGATGCTCTCGCCCGAGGCGGGGACCGATCCCGCCCAGCGCGAAGCGCTGGCGGGCGAGGACGAGACGGCGCTGACGCGGGCGTTCAGCGGCCGGCGGGCCCGGGGGCTGCGAAACCGGTTCATGGCGGAGCACGGGACGTCGGCCCCCAGCGCGTATCCGCACATCCACCACCTCACCTCCCCCGTGCGCGCCGAGGCGCGTAAGCGCGGCGACGCGGACGGCTTCAATCTATGGGCCGGCCAGGCGCACGGCCTGGCCCGGGCGGCGCCCGCGGGAGAGATCGTGCGCGGCCTGCACCGAGATGCCCGCGCGGCGCTTCAGGCCGCGCTTGCCGGGCGGGTCGGGCCGGAGGTCGGGCGCGAGGACGAACCGCGCCCGCACGCGCCTTCACCGGAGATCGGTGGGCCTGCGGATCCCCCGGCAGCCGCCCGCCACCACGGCCGATCCCCGAGCCGGTGACAGGAGGCTGGCCCGGATGATCAGAACCCGCCCGAGTAGCTCCCCCATGCGCCGGCGGGTCTGGGGCGCGCTCGTGGCGCTCGGTTTACTCCCCGTGGTCGCCACCAGCGCGAAGGCCAGCACATACGGTCACCTCCCCAAGGTCGGCGGCTGGCGCGGTCAAACCGCGGATCATCACCCCGTCTCGTTACGGGTCACGCGCCGCGGTCGGCGCGTGGGGAGCTTCATCCTGCACGTCCACTACGCGTGCACGTCGGGCTCGACCGACCAGCCGGTTCCGGGCGGGGACCTGGTCCTGCGGCGAGGCAACCCGGTGCCCGTCGAGGGTTCCTTCGGCCTGTTCAAGCCGTTCTACGTGAACTTGGCGGTCCCCGGGGTCAGTCGCCGTGCCGCATTTAAGGTGACCGGCGGCTTCAGCTCAAACAAGCCCACCGGGCCCGGTACGCGGGCTTCGGGAGCAATCTCGGGCAGCTTCACCAAGGACAACGGCGACTCCTGCCAGCTCAGCCGCGACGGGATCATCGATTGGAGTGCGCGCCCGCACGGCTAGCGGTCGGGCAGTCGGCGAGCCGTCCGTGCGAGGTGCCGGGCTAGGGCCCGGTTTGGCCTGGACGGGAGTGCGGGCGACTGGTACCGTCGTCGTCGGGTTAGGGGGTAAGCGCTGTGCAGGGAATGCACCTACGGGAGGTCACCGGACGACGGCTGCTGCCTGCTCTGCTTGCGGTCGCCGTCGCTGTTTTGTTTGCCGCGCCGGCCCAGAGCATGGCGGCGGGCGGCATCGCGGGGACGGTCACATACAGCGGCGGCTATCCGGCTTCGGGTGCTGGGGTGACGGTGGTCTCCGACGGGTCCAGCGGCGCGACGCAGATCCACACCACGTCTGCGGCCAGCGACGGGTCCTACGCGTTCGGCGGCCTGTCGGCGGGCTCTTACACCGTGTGCTTCTCGCCCAGCGGCGTGGGCGGGGGCACCCGGTTCTACAACAACGTCTCCTCGGTCTCGAGCGCCACGCCGGTGACCGTCAGCGACGGCTCCACCACCAGTGGGATCAACGCAAGCTTTCCGTATGGAGCACAGGTCTCTGGGTTCGTAAAGGACCAGACGGGAACACCGATGGCCGGCGTTCACGTAAGCGTGCGTGAGCCGCCGTGCAGCAGCTTCTACCCGGCCCCCG
>Ga0209577_10000014_pt1 | contig 139127 bp, 109 predicted proteins | sample GraSoiAngelo_109_FD_185874 | JGI IMG/M metagenome (GOLD analysis project Ga0209577, IMG submission 185874) | Grasslands soil microbial communities from the Angelo Coastal Reserve, California, USA - 14_0903_12_20cm (SPAdes) (version 2) | ecosystem: Environmental > Terrestrial > Soil >... | reverse complement strand
CGCGCTGAACCAAGCGAAGCGGGACGCGTCGTCCCGCGGCCCATTTGTCCAGCACCGCTCGTTCCTCGGGGGACAAGAGGATGGCTTCGGCGACTCTCACCGGTATACATCATAAGAACGCGGCAGTTATAAGTCCAGCTATTTATGCGACACTACACTAGACCCAGAAGTGCAGGAAGTCATTGAAGATCAAAAAAGACTTGCGAGTCGCCAAGCAAGTAAGATAAAGAGGCTCGGCAGAAAAGCCCTACAAGCGATTAAAGCGTGCGACGCCAGGGCCCTAGAAAGAGAACTTAGGCTTGCTGGCGTACCCGAAGATTCCGAGGCTTGGAGGCGTGCTTGGAAGATTTTCCATTCTTGCTGCGGACACTAACTCTCTCTATCGCTCGAATCCGCCGTTCTTGTTCTTCTTCCGGAAATTTCCGAAGGGAATCGTGCATGATCTTCGCAATATAGGTTGCGGCTTTCTTCTGCTTTGCGAGTCTTTCTTTGGAAACCATACGATAATCCTCTCACGCATTGCTTTGCTAATGTCAAGGCTCAATTCCTTTGCAATACGCAACTTCTAGTGCGAGATGAGCGATACGGGCTACCTTGCGCGGTACGTCATTGTGTTATAAACCCGTGGCCGTGTCCGGACCCGCTGCCAGAATTTGCTACGGGCGTTAGGGTCGGGGTTCGGGTCACGGGGAGAAATAGACAATACCTCGACAGACGGTATGCCGGGTTCAGGAGCCTGCATTATTTTGTCGATGAGAAAATCGTAAAGCTCGGTGACTTCGCCGCAGTCGGGACACTTCATTCTTATCTTGCTGCAAGGGTCGTGATGGCTCGGTATTGGGTTAGGCCAGATAACACGGAAATAGTCCTCGCAATTGGGGCACATGAACGAATCGTAGCTTGGCATCGGAACTCCTGCATCGTGGATTTGTGCAGGTAGGAGAAAGGGGAACGCAGTTCGTTTGCACCTAGAGTTTGCCAGCATTGTGCGGACTATACCATATTCGCTATTTCTTCTCCCATCTCACGCGTCCCCTCGCCCGGCAACAATCAGGCTTGGTACACCCCGTTCTCGGCAAGAGGGGGAACTTCGTGGTGGGTTCTAATGCCTCGAAGTGCTTCTCGCCAACGGATAAACTATGGTGACCATGAGCGTCATCGATGAGGTTCTTGCGGCAAACGAAATTTACTCGCGCACGCATGAATTGCGCAAACTGACTCCGCGCCCGGAGCGCAAGCTGGCCGTGCTGACCTGCATGGATACGCGGCTTTCGATTCGAACACTGGGGCTGAAAACGGGAGATGCGCACATCATCCGCAATGCGGGCGGCATCGTGACGGATGATAGCCTGCGCTCCTTGTTGGTATCGCACTATCTGCTGGGTACCGAAGAATTCATGGTCATCAATCACACGGATTGCGGATTGATGAATACGAGTGAACAGGATTTGCGCACCCGAATCCAGAATCGCACCGGAACCGCCGCTGTTGCTCCCGCCTACTTCTACGCATTTACCAACATCGAAGAAAATGTTCGCCATCAGTTGCAGAAACTCCGTACGCATCCATGGATTCCGCCTACCGTCGCCATTCGAGGCTTCGTGTACGATGTTGCCACCGGCCTCCTTCGCGAAATCAAAGGTGCGTAACCACTGCTACATCGGAATACTGTCGGATCGCTGGGATTGCCCACAGTTCCAAAAGAGTTTTGCCGTGGCTGGCCCATGCCCCGCATTATAATGCCCAATGGAGAACTGACAAATAATTGCCCGTCTTTTCAGTACCCGGCACCTACGACCTCCATGTGTCCTTCGATGTAGGAGTCGGATCGAATCCATGCCTCATATCGGACCAAAATGCGGGTACCCTCACGACTAACGAGCAGCCACAGACCATGCATGTATCCGAGCTTTTGGAACAAACCAAAGACAGTCGGGATGTCGTTGGTGTTCGGCGCAGCCAGGTCGTCGGATCGCATGCCAACTAGTTCTTCACGTTGATACCCAACAAGTTGGCAGAAACTGTCCGAAACTTCGACGTACCTTCTGTCGCTGTCTACCACCGTAACGTACTGAGGCTCCACTTCAAATTGCAGGACCCCTAATTCTTGGCGAAGCGTTTTAACAATACTCCGCGCCCGTTCGGGATACTCTGTCTCGGATTCGTGGCGAATAAAGGAAGGTCGGGCATAGGGCTTTCTTTTTGACATTTCAGTGGATGCCTCCGTATACGCCCTAAGATACAAGCGTTGCGCTTTTGTAGCGCACTGCGAGAAAGCCTGGTTGGGAAGCCAAGCAAGACTCCCTTTATCTCATGTGGGGTGGATTTCTACACCCGCCCGGCTGATGATACACTTGTTTCAACCTTCAATGTCCATGCTATGCTCTGCCCCCGGAGGTCGAATAATGAAGCATTCCCGACATTTTGGCTTTAGCAGGAATCCTAATCTGTGGCGCGGTCCTCTTCATTTCACTCCCTGTGATGCTTGTTCGGAGATATAAAGAATAATAAAGAATATAAAGCAGGCGACCGGGTCTAACTCTTCCTGCGTTAAGCTATGGAGTAATTCTCCCATTTGACCGAACGATCCGCGAATTCTACGCCCACAGAAAAGCGATCCCCTGTTTTTGGCAAACAATAAGTCACTGTTCCGACTTGCAGAAATTCTCCCGTTAAAGGGGTAACGAGTGACCCGTCACCGGGTCGCCAGGACCGCCTGCTGACTACACGCGCACCGTGGGGACTGACGTTTTCCGTAACCGTTCGTTCACGGACGCGGGGTTCTCCCCAGCTTGCGAGGTAGACGGGAACTGAGGTAGGAAAACGTTCTTCAATCCTAACCATCATGGAAATGTCTTTTATTGGTATCCGGTCTTTGGCGATGGGCAGAACCGTTCATCATTTGCCCCTTCGATAAGAAGAGGAGTCCCCACAGCGCGTCCTTTAAGCTAACAAATAGCTTCCCATCACTCATCGAGCGGTCAATCGGCAAAAGACCCTAATTGCTGTTCGGGTAATTCCCTGAGTATCTGACATGCGGCTCGTTATCAGATTCAATCGATATTCCGAGATATGGTACTGCGTAAGACTCTGGACCATCTGGATAGAAAGACCCAAATGGCCACCCAAGCGTGTCGCGAGACTTGTTTCACTGCGTACCCTGTCCTTCGTGTGGGGTTCATGCCGGAATGCGTTGTTTGCTGCATTCAGGTCGCCTACGCAACGAACCGCACATCGACAGAAAACTGGCTGCAATTGAGGCAGTTGGAACGAAAAGAATTCTCCGCCCTGGGCCTGATAAATCCTAGTGGTAGGGATAGGAGCCAACCTTATTTCCAGCCCAGGGAACGGTTCAATCGTCTGACCCGACAGCGGGTAGATTTGTGGAAAGTCGGCTCGGACTACCCCGTTCGTAGGCTCGCCAACCACTTCTCCAGAATTGCTTTGCTGAGAGGCTCGATTGTGGTAAAGGCGATCCCCATCCCGGAGTTCTGATTGCAATGGGCCACTCTGCCTAAGGCAGCAAGGCTTGTGCCGCCGTGGGTAATCCTCAGCGAGACCTTTGTCCCCGCCGGGAATGGGCCAGTGGTGTGCACGTAGCATCCAAACAGGCCCAGGTTCGTGGTGCGTGCAGAGAGAAGCCTATCCGACTGCACGTCGGTCAGTTCAATGCTGGCCGCGAACGGATAACGGCTTGCGCGGTGGAATCCAGAACGAATGGAACGACGCCCTCGCTGTTGTGGATTCTAGTCAAGCGGCTCGAATGCGACGCGCTCACGCGCGTCCAATGCAACTTCACTCCTTAAGTTCCGGCTTCGATTCAGGCGGAGTTTCTATCAGAGCTTCCTCGATTCGCTTGAACAAGTCGCCCTTGTCGTTATGGGCAAGACCGGAGAACACGCCCTCAACCGCCACTTCGCATGTGTCTCCCGTGCCAGACAGGGATAGATAAAGCGTTCGCTTTCCAGTTCACGCTCCGTGTCCAGTGACGAATTGAGCTTTGAGACGCTTGTCGTCGAGCATTGAGGAAGAGTAGGGATGTCCCGGTCCCGTGGGAATGGATTCGACGACCTTCCAGATTCGTTCGCAAGAACTCCGGTATGTTTTCGTGCGGGGCTTGGCAAACGCCGGACTCGCGGCGAGCGCCAAGACTAGAACGATGAGGGTGTATTTCATTATGCCTCTCTCTCTCCTTCGGGCATTTCCAGCGGTATCCGAATTCCGATTTATTCTAGTCAAGAGTTGAGTAACCGGGCAACCCCAGGGTTTGCACTACGAGGCGAATTAGTGACTGTACCTAAAATCAGCAACAGATTTTCATTCGAAGGGCGGCGAGATTCAAAACGATGTATGGGAATTGACCAGACCTAGACCCCTACAGTTGAGGGACTTCGCCACGCCTGAGAGCTACGATGATTTCCGCAAGTTCTGCTCGCCGTTGAGGAAGTACGAGTAGATCAAATTTGGTGAGCTTACCTCTCAGGTTGTCCAGCCTCTCGTCCGCGATGGCGATTGATGTAGTGTCGTCCCACCCCCACTCACCGTCTGTCCCAAGAAGGTGCCGTTCCAACTCGTCCGCAAATTGCTCGGGGGTAACTTTGCGTCTGAGACCAAAAGCAGACATCAGCCACGCCTCAATCGTCCCAATTAGACCTTATTTACAGACACTCCGTCCACACGGCTTCGGAATCACGCTTACAGAGTGGACAACTTCCGGGCCATGCCGTGCCCGAGTGGCGGAACTGGCAGACGCGCCGGACTCAGCGGCGCACCGTCGCGCAATCAAGGAAGGCATCAAGAAGGCGAGGGCTGCAAAGGCGTAGTACAAGACCGGACGAGAATCTTGTACCAATCTTGGACTAAGTTCCAGCACAATCCAGCAACTTCAAGCACTTACGGGAATGGCGAAAACAGCTAAGTAGTTGAAAATAAACGCAAAGGTGGATTGGGGTAGAAGGCTGACGGTCGGTTGCCCTGTGGTGGTTAGCCCCCTACCCCGCGAGTGGTCTTGCCTGTATAGACGAGGTGAGCCCCCAAATAGTTTCCTGAGAGCATCAAATAGTTTGAGGTCCCTCCAGGTCCTATTCACCGATGGGCACGGTATCCAAATATCTAGCCACTGCCGACCGCCATTGAAATTTTTCCGAGATTGCTGCCTGAAACGACTGCGCCGCGGCCGGTTCACCGTGGGTCAGATAAGTTTGCTTGGGAGGCGCAGGCAGCGCCGTGAGCCAACGCAGCAACTCGCGCTTTCCTGCATGGGCGGAGAATTGCCCCATCTCCGCGATCTCCGCGCACACCGGCACGTCCTGGCCGTAGAGCTTGAGCGACTTCGCTCCCTCCTGCAGCGCCCTCCCGCGCGTGCCCTCGGCCTGGAATCCCGCCAGGATTACTGCATTGCGCGCATCCGGCAGCCGCTGCACCAGGTGATGCAACACCCGGCCACCGCTCACCATCCCGCTTGCCGAAATGATGATGCAAGGTGTCTTGACGTTATTGATCGACTTGGATTCTTCCACCGACCGGGTTAGATGGAATTCATGCACATTCAGGGGGTCGCCTTTTCCGTCACTTCCTTCTTCGCGCGTGAATTCCAGGTCGTGGTCCTCTTTGTGCTTCAAATACAAATCCGTCGCGCTTAGTGCCATCGGGCTGTCGACATAGACCGGCAGGTGCGGAATTCTTTGCTGGTCCTCCAACTGACGCAGGTAGTACATGAACGTCTGCGTCCGCCCGATGGCAAACGCAGGAATCACGATGGACCCGCCGCGCTTCACCACCCGGTTTACGATTTGTGCCAGCGATTCCGCAGGGTCATCGTCCGGATGCTCGCGGTCGCCATAGGTCGATTCGCAGATCAGCACACCCGCCTTCGATGGCGGCGTTGTCGGGTCTTTTAGAATCGGCTGGCTGTAACGTCCGATATCACCGGAGAACACCACGACGGTCTTCTTGCCGCTTTCGGTGATAGTTAATTCCAGGCTGGAAGATCCCAGGATGTGTCCAGCGTCATAAGACGTCACGCCAAATTCCGGACTGATATCGAAGCTGCCGCTGCGCGGCATGCTCTTGATCAGCTTCAATGTGGGATCAACTTCCTCCGCTGTGTAAAGCGGCTCGGGATTGGCGTGACGGTTGCCCTGATGAATCCGCGCGTGAAGCGTGTCCTCTTGTTGCAAGTGCGCGGAATCCTTAAGCAATATCGTTGTCAGTTCGATGGTCGCCGGATTTGCAAAGATTGGCCCACGATAGCCCAATTTCACCAACACCGGCAGCCATCCAGTATGGTCCAGGTGCGCGTGCGTGAGCACGAGATAGTCAATCGTCTTCGGATCGACCGGAAGCGGCTTGTAATTTCGGTCCTGCATTTCCTGCGAGCCTTGGAAAATTCCGCAGTCCACCAGCAACCGCTTGCCCTCCGCTTCGACCAGATACTTCGAACCCGTAACACATCCCGCCGCGCCCAGAAAAGTGAGTTTTGCCATAGCCGGTATTCTAAACGAGCATTCTCGCCAGGCAACCCGTTTCGCAGGAGTTAGAATCGCAAGAGCAACAATGCTTTACAAAACAAACACAATCCAGTCATGATGGATCGCGCTGGCGCTATTCGCCCTTTCTTCGTTCGCGATCCTCAGCGTCGCGGAATCCTCCCCTACTAGGGTCGTACACGTCTTTGTCGCTCTTGCCGACAATCAGAATCAGGGCATCATTCCGGTTCCGCCGACTCTTGGGAATGGGACGGATCCTCAGCGCAATCTTTATTGGGGTGCAGCCTACGGTGTTAAGACGTACTTCAAGGCCAGTGAGGACTGGGAACTTGTCTGGTCAGGTCGCGGCGCGAAGGACGCGATTCTGGCGCGGTGCATTTTCAAAAGCAGAAAAAACGATCTGTATCTGGTCGCTGACGCCTATGAAGGCAGTCAAATCAAATTGGCCGTAACGGATTTTCTTTCTGCGGCCGCAGGTATCGCGAAAGAAAAAGTTTCACTCAATATGCGCCCAGGGGCAGTTTCCATCGTCATCGCGGGGGATGCGGATTTGGTTGTTTATGTCGGGCACGACGCTTTCATGGATTTTCAGATTCCGCCGATTGCAGGGCACAGAGGAGACAAGGTCCGACAAACGATTGTCCTGGCGTGTGCCAGCAAGTCCTTTTTCGCCTCCTACATCCGGCAAACCGGCGCCGAACCGCTGTTATGGACGACGGGCCTCATGGCACCGGAGGCCTATACCTTGAAGGCCGCTCTTGATGGCTGGATCGCGCACGAAGACGACGAAGCGATTCGGCGGCGCGCCGCCCAAGCCTACGACCGATACCAGAAGTGCGGCGCTCGCGCAGCGCTGAAACTTTTCGCAACTAATTGGTGAATTGTGAAGCATCTGGACTAATCCGCCGCGCTGGCCTGCTTCTTCGCGACGATCGATGCGATGTTCAGCTCCAGCCCCTTAGCCACACGTGTTCCATACGCTGGATCGGCTTTGTAGAAGTGCTGGATTTGCAGCTCCTGAATGCGCTGCGGCACGCCATTGCCCAAGCTGGAGACGATGTTGTCGATCAGCCGCTGCTTGGCGTCCCCGGGCATCAAGCGGAAGAGATTCCCCGGCTGCGTGTAGTAATCGCCGTCAGCGCGGTGATCGTGCCGCGCGACGGTTCCGCTGACGGCATGTGGCCGTTCGACGTAGGAACGAACCTGCGTCGGGCCGCCGAAGCTGTTCGGCTCATAGTTCACCGCCCCCCCGCCGTTTCCATCGAAGCGCATCGCGCCGTCCTTGTTGTAGGTATGGAACGGGCATTGCGGTTTGTTCACCGGAAGGGAATCGTAGTTGACGCCCAACCGGTAGCGGTGCGCATCCGGATACGAGATCAAGCGCGCCTGCAGCATTTTGTCCGGCGAGAAGCCCATGCCGGGCACGATGTTGCGCGGTTCGAACGCCGCCTGTTCCACTTCCGCGAAATAATTCTCCGGATTACGGTTCAATTCTAGTTCGCCGACTTCAACGAGCGGGTAGTCCTTGTGCGGCCACACCTTCGTCAAGTCGAACGGGTTGATGTGATAGGTCTCCGCATCTTTCTCCGGCATGATTTGCACGCACACGCGCCATTTCGGGAACTTGCCTTCTTTGATGGCATGGAAGAGGTCGCGCTGCGAGTAGTCCGGATCCGTTCCTTCCAACGCGCCGGCCTGCTCGCGGAAGAAATTCTTGATCCCTTGTTTGGACTTGAAGTGCCATTTCACATAGAAGAGCTCGTTCTTCGCATTGATCAGGCTGAACGTGTGGCTGCTGTATCCATTCATGTGCCGGTAGCCGTCTGGAGTCCCGCGGTCGGAGAAGAGAATCGTCACCTGGTGCAGCGATTCCGGCGAGAGCGACCAGAAGTCCCACATCATCTTCGGCGATTTCAGGTTTGTCTCCGGATCGCGCTTTTGCGTGTGGATGAAATCGCCGAATTTCAGTGGATCGCGAATGAAAAAGACAGGTGTGTTATTTCCTGTCATATCCCAGTTGCCTTCTTCGGTGTATAACTTCAGGGCAAACCCGCGCGGGTCACGCGCCGTATCCGCCGAACCCTTTTCACCACCCACCGTCGAAAACCGAATGAACGTCGGCGTCTTCTTGCCCACGGCGCTAAAAAGTTTCGCGGTCGTGTACTTTGTGATCTCGGCGCTGGTACATACGAAATGACCGTATGCGCCCGAACCCTTGGCATGCACTACACGCTCCGGGATTCTTTCCCGGTTGAAGTGCGCCATTTTTTCGAAGAGCAGAAAGTCTTCGAAGACCACCGGTCCGCGTGGCCCCACCGTGAGCGAGTTCTGGTTGTCGCCAACTGGACGGCCTGCGTCCGTCGTCATGATTCTCTTTTTTTCTTCCGCCATGGATCCTCCTCAATTCGATGGCAGTGGCCCCGCGAAGCGAGATCCCGGCCATCACATCTTCAACCTAAAGGGCCGCGACGTATACTTCCAATATATAGTTCGGATACGATGGATAGGCATAGCCTATGGAAGTTCACCAACTTCGTTACTTCTGTGCCGTGGCAGAAACCGGCTCGTTCAGCCGCGCCGCCGAACAATCGCACATTTCCCAGCCTTCGCTTTCCCAGCAGATCCTCAAGCTGGAAGACGAACTCGGCGCGCGCCTCTTCGACCGCCTCGGCCGCTCCGTTCGGCTTACCGAGCTTGGCAAAACGTTTCTCCCGCGCGCCTGCGCCGTCCTTCGCGAACTGGAAGCCGCTAAAGGCGACGTCGTCGAAGGCAAAGAGTTCATCGGCGGCTCCATCACCGTCGGTGTTATTCCTACCGTCGCCCCTTACCTCCTTCCTCCGCGCCTCACTACCTTCTCGCGCAAATTTTCCCAGGTTCGGCTTACCGTCGTCGAAGAGATCACGCCCGTCCTTCTCGACCGGCTCCGATCCGGAACTATCGACGTCGCCATCCTGGCGCTCCCCATCCGTGGCCACGAATTTGATGCTTTTCCTCTATTGACCGAGCGGCTCTTCGCAGCGCTCCCCAAGAAACACAAACTCAACTCGCGCCCGTCTCTTTCCCTCAAAGACCTTCGCGCCGAACCTTTCCTGCTTCTGCGCGACGGCCACTGTTTCCGCGATACCGCCGTTGCCGCCTGCGACCGCGCGCGTCTCCATCCGCAGATTGTTTTCGAAAGCGGCCAATTCAGCAGCCTTCTCAGTATGGTCGGCGCCGGGATGGGCGTTTCCATCGTTCCGGAAATGGCCATCGAGAAGAAATCTCAATGCCGCTATGTCCGTATCGCCGATGACCAAGCGGTTCGCACCATCGGCGCCATCGTCCTTCGCGGCCGTTCTCTGACGCGCGCGCACCGCGCTTTCCTATCCCATCTTCGCGAGGCTTGATCCGCGTCCTCGCCCCTTGATGCTAGACTCTTAGCCCCCTAAACCGGTAAGGAGTCAACTTCATGGCCGGGCACTCTCTGATATTTCGTGACATCGCCATGGTATTCACCGTGGCCTTCGTCTGCGGCTTCCTGGCTTGGCGGCTGCGCCAGCCGTTGATCCTTGGCTACGTTTTTGCGGGCCTCATTCTCAGTCCATTCACGCCCGGCCTGCGCGTACACGACGTTCCCATCTTTGAGGTCATGGCTGAAATCGGCGTCATCTTGCTCATGTTTTCGGTTGGCATTGAATTTTCCATTCCCGACCTTCTCCGTGTGAAATGGGTAGCTCTTATCGGCGCACCTTTGGGAATCTTCTTGTCCATCGCTCTTGGTGCGGGCGTAGGAATGCTCATGGGCTGGCCCTTCCTGCGTGGCATTGCCGTTGGCAGCATCCTTTGCGTGGCTAGCACGATGGTGCTGATACGGCTGCTCACGGACCGCGGTGAACTCTCCAGCGAAGCCGGCCGCGTCATGATCTCACTCACGCTCGTCGAGGATCTTGCCGTGATCATTTTGACGGCGCTTCTACCCAGCCTTGCTGCTTCGGATGGCGCAAACTATGCTCAGGTAGCTTGGAAGATCATCAAGGCCTTGCTTCTTCTAGTGCCCGTAGTGCTCGCCGGATGGAAGCTTGTGCCTGGTTTGCTCGATCGCATCGAGAAAACTTGCAACGACGAAATCTCGCTGCTTCTCGCGCTCACGATTTGTTTAGCAGTAGCTGCATTAACGGAGGCCATTGGCTTGTCGCTGGCCCTCGGCGCTTTTCTGGCCGGCCTATTGCTGGGCAGCTCGGACTTTGCTCACAAACTGGTGAAGCAAACGCTCCCCATCCGCGACGCTTTCGTCGCTCTTTTCTTCGTCACCGTTGGCATGCTCATCGATCCGCATACGTGGCTCGCCAGTTGGCCGGTACTAGTTCTGCTCTTTGGGATAATCCTCATCGGAAAATTCCTTATCTGGACAGGAGTTGTGCGCGCGTTTGCTTACTCATGGAAGACTGCCCTTAGAGTGGGAATGGGCCTTACTCAGATCGGAGAATTCTCCTTTGTACTTGCCCAGGTCGCGCTACGTTCGGGGCTGATTTCTTCGGAGATTTACAACGCGACGCTGGCTGCCTCGCTGGTCACAATACTGGCGAATGCCACGATTTTCCAATTCGTTCCGCAGAACAAAGCCGCGGAGATGCCGGCACTGAGCTTCTAGACGCGTGCAATGCTTCGATGATAATATTAAAAAGTTGCGACGCGGTGGGGCCGTGGCGCAGTTGGGAGCGCGCCTCGATGGCATCGAGGAGGTCGTGGGTTCGAATCCCATCGGCTCCACCAGCTCAATCCGATAGCAAAAACTTCAAGGGGCACTAAGGGGCATTATGCCACCTTCGAAGGCAATACAAGGCTCACAACTTTCCGGTGCGCCTCGTTCACTTGATCGCCATTAGATTTTGATAATCTTGACAACTCAGGTGGAGCTTTATAGCGTAGGCGATTCTTGGGATATTCACGTGAGCCAAGGAGCTTGGGTAACCTCGCCATCCCGGGTTCGTTTTGCCGGTAGCTGAGTGATTCTTTCCGTGACACCTTTGCGCAGAGTGGCCCTCCTCGCCGTCTTGTTTGGCCTGTGGTCTGAGATCCATGTTCACGCCCAATCTACTAATGCATCTCTGACGGGCCGAATTACGGACTCCAGCAAAGCAGTCGTCGCGAACGCCAAAATTATCGTCATCAATACGAGCACACGTATCCGTTACGAAAGCTTTACAAACCAAACGGGAAGTTACTATGTCACGAACTTGCCTCCCGGAACGTATCGCATCGAAGCCGAAAGGCTGGGATTCAAGGCCGTGATCAAATCCGATGTCATTCTCCACGTGCAGGACACACTCGAAATCAATTTTGAAATGGAGTTGGGTTCTGCGTCGGAAAGCGTCACTGTGCAGGGAGGCGCTCCGTTATTCGATACCGAATCTTCAACTATCGGGACGGTAGTGGAACAACGGAAAGCCAACGAACTGCCCTTGAACGGCCGCAACGTTTTTAATCTGATCGAATTGGTTGCCTCCGTGGTCCCGCAAGGCAGCTCCACCGGAACGCCTGTTGGTGTGAATCCTTTTGGCTGGGGCAATTATCAGGTAAACGGATCGTTCGGCAACGAGAGCGCGGAATACCTGGACGGCCAGCCGCTGAACATTGGATATATCAACTTGCCCGTCCTGATTCCAACGCAGGATTCAATACAGGAGTTTAGGGTTCAAACCAGCAATCTGGGACCGGAATGGGGCAAGTTCTCCGGCGGCGTCACTAACTTAAGCACGAAATCCGGAACGAACTCGCTGCACGGCGAGGGATATGAATACGTTCGCAACAAGATCTTCAATGCCAACGATTTTTTTCTCAACGCTGTGGGGAAATCCAGGCCGCCCTGGGTGCAAAACCAGTTCGGTGCCAATGCGGGCGGGCCTGTGAATTTTTCGCACAACAGAGGCCGCAACAAGACATTTTGGTTTTTCAGCTGGGAAAGCTTCCGGCTGCGGACAGGCCAGCCATTCACTGCCACAGTTCCCGACGCGAAAGAAAGAATTGGCGATTTTTCTGAAATATGCAAGTCAGGTTTCACCGGTGGTATCTGTAATGATCGCCAAACGGACGCTAACGGCAAATCCGTTGTCATCAATCAGATCTATGACCCCTGTGCGGGTAACGTGAACGCCGTGGGAGCTTGCCCTGGTAGCTCGGCCACGCCCACCCCGTTTGCACGCAACATCATTCCAGCCAGCCGGATCAATCCCACTTCCGCGAAAATCCTGAATCTTTGGCCTGCGCCTAACAATGCCACTGTCTCAACCAATAACTTCACCAGGGTCGCTAGCACTGGTGGAGACCAAAACCAGATGGTTTGGCGCATGGACCACAACATCAGAAATAGGCAGAGGCTTTTTCTCCGATTCAGCTACTGGAACATTTCGGACCTGCCCATTGATCCGCTGGGAAGCGGCTTGTGTGCCGACCGCTGCTCGGAGAACTACCACAGCAGCGCCATGGCCGCCGGGTACACTCACACATTCACGCCGACAGTCATCTTTGGTTTCAACGTGAGCGTCAGCCGTTTCAATTATAACCGCAGTCCGAAAAACTCTGGATTTGACCTCACGACCGTCGGTTGGCCGTCGACTTACAACCAAAGTGTTCCTGCTATCATGCGCACTCCGCCGACGCCGTGCGTCGCCAACTTTGCCGATAACATAATCTGCACGCAGGGACAAAGCTTTATTCAAGACCGCAACACCCAGTACAACCTGTCGCCCAGCGTCTCCATGCTACGGGGGCGCCACCAATATCAATTCGGCTCCCAGTTTGAAGTTGGCCGCGACAATTACGCGCAGTCGAACATCGCCAGCGGGGCTTTTGATTTCTGCGCCCCTGGCCAGGCATGCTTCACCAGCCTGCCAGGGGTCTCCGGGACCGGCTTTTCTTTCGCAGATTTTTTGCTCGGCTATGCCGACAATTTTAACAACTTCGTAAACCACTTTTTTGCTCAGTCTGTCGTTCCGGCTTTCACGGCAGGACAGCAGATTTACCGAGCGTTCTATTTTGGTGATTCCTGGCATGCAACCAACGAGCTGACCCTGAATCTGGGCTTGCGCTACGACCTGCAAGGGCCCTGGTCGGAGCGTTTTAACAGGCTGTCGTACTTCGACCCCAACGCCACAAACTACCTGACGCAATTCCTGCCGGCGGGCTCGCATCCCCTCAAGGGGGACGTCTTTCTCGTGAACTCCGGAGACCGGAACAATATTCCTCTCGAGAAGATCGATTTTTCCCCGCGCGTTGGACTGGCTTATGGCATTAGCAAAAGGACGGTTATTCGCAGTGGCTACGGCATTTTCTGGATTCCAAATTACGTGTCCTTCGGTCTCAATCCGCTGAATGATATGGTCAATGCCGCGAGCACCACGTATTCAGGTACAATCGACGGGAATCACCCGATAAACACAATTGCCCTTCCGTTTCCATCCGGCATCTTCGCGCCGCCCGGCCGGAGTCTCGGCACCAAGGGGACGCAACAATTTCTCACCCAAGTCGTGCAGTCAATCACAGAGGCATATCCTGCGAACCATCCTGCGGGTTACGTCCAGCAGTGGAATCTGAACGTCCAGCGCGCGCTGCCGGCAGACTTTTTCCTTTCTGCGGTTTACGTGGGTTCGAAAGGGACGCACCTCGAGCAATACTCCCAGCAGATCAATCAAATCTCGGACGCGTTGCTTGCGCAGGCAGCGGCGCAGGTTGACCTGACACTCCCAAACCCGAGACAAAACGTTAGCATCGTGCAATCAACGCCAAATCCGTTCTTCATTAACGGTCAGGCGCTTGCACTCACGGGATCGACAACGACCAAGGGGCAGCTCCTCCGTCCCTATCCCCAGTACACGAGTGTGCAGCTCGCCGGCCAAGGGTCGTACGACAGCATCTATCACTCGTTTCAACTCACTGTACAGAGACGTTTCGCGGGTGCGGGGTCGCTGCTGGTCGCTTACACCAATTCGAAACTCATCAGCGACACCGACACGCTGACCTCGTGGCTGGAGACGGGGGTCGGGGGCATTCAAAATGACAACAATCTACGCGGAGAGCGTTCTCTTTCCTCGCAGGATATTCCCCAACGCTTGGTGGTGAGCTACGTCCTTGATCTCCCGTTCGGTAAGGGCAAGAAATTCTTCTCAGGAGTTGGTGACGCGGCAGAAAAGATTGTGGGGGGATGGGGCGTTGACGGCGTCACCATATTCCAGCGGGGGTTCCCTCTGGTTTTTACTAACGGACAGCTTAACGGCACCACACTTTTTGGCGGAGGTTCCCGCCCGAACCTTGTGTCCGGCTGCCCTGCGTCAGTGTCCGGCGCTGCTACGACAAAGCTCGGGGACCCGAATAATCTAAGCGCACCGCGATGGTTCAACTCCTCCTGTTTTACCGCGCCGCCTGACTTCACTTTCGGAAATGAGCCGCGCGTGGATCCCAGCCTGCGCTCAGAAGGAGTGGATAATTCTGACTTCTCCCTATTTAAGAGAACAAGGTTCGCCGCCAACGATCGTCTAGACCTCGAGTTTCGAATGGAGTTCTTCAACATTTTCAATAGAGCGCAATTCGCCCCGCCCAACACTATTTGCTGCACCGCCAATAATAAGAACTTCGGGGTCGTAACCAGCACGGCTCCCGGGACCAATCCTCGCCTGATTCAATTCGGATTGAAATTCATGTTCTAGAGGGTAACGTTCGAAGCATTTGGAGATTAGCGAGCTATGTAGGAACCTTGAAGGGTTTCTGTACCAGAAGCTTCAAGATTTCTTGAAGAAATAAAACGCGAAGCTGGCATCTAAAAATCTTCTCATTCGGCCGGCAAGTAGTGTATGTTTCGAAAAGCATCGGAGCGTGCCTAGGGGAGTGCGCCGGTGCACGGGGTGTTTCGCTGAATGTGCAGCGTTATGCCGCGGAACTGAGAGCTACGCATGAGTTCTCCGCCGCAAGGACGCGCGCTCACATTTCCCATCGCTTGGAGCCAGGGACAAGGCCAGGAACTCGCCGTCCCGGGGCGGAAAGCTGCTGGAGACCGCTCTCCGAGCGATGAGGAGGTGATGGCTCGTCTGCAGTCCAATGATTCCGGCGCCTTGGAGATTCTTTTCGGCCGATACGCTCGCCTTGTGCTTGCCATTGCACGAGGCATCGTCGGCGACAGCGGCGAGGCCGAGGACGTTGTCCAGGAAGCGTTTTTCTACCTGTATAAGAAATCGATGCTTTTTGACGAGGCAAAGGGAAGTGCGAAGAACTGGATTATTCAGATCGCGCTGCACCGGGCGCTGGACAGGAAGTCGCACCTGGCGCGAAGGGGCTTTTACGCTGGTACAGACATCGCTGTTCTCGGCGATATTTTATTGGGGGACACGGATCTCGATCGGGAGATCGGCGCCAAGCTCAACCGAGTGCAGCTTGAGAGAGCCTTCGAGCAGCTTCCCGAGATGCAGCGCGCGACGCTTGAGTTGTTTTATTTCGAGGGATTCGATTTGCGCGAGATCAGCAAGAAGCTCAATCAGCCATTGGGAAACAGCCGTCACCACTTCTATCGTGGCTTGGAGCGGCTAAGAAAAAGCGCCTTTGTCCAGAGGCTCAGGGGAAATAAACAATGGTAGACGGCCACCAAGGTCGGGAAATCCACGAGAGATTCAGAGAGCTCAATGCTCTGGCCAACTCTGGTGCCCTCACCCCCCTCGAGCGGTCCGAGTTGAATTCGCATTTAGCCCATTGCGAGGAGTGCCGCGAGATCGCACTCCAATACCGCATTCTGGCGGCAGAAGGAATTCCCACAATTGCCGCTGCTTACGCCGACCGGCCAGCGTACGGAAGCTGGGACGCGGAAGCATCACTGAATAAACTGCTCGCACGTGTGCGGTCAGATCAGCGAACTGCTCTAGAGCGGAACGGGGACCCCCGGGTTTCCGCACCGCGTTCCGTCTTGCGCCGAATCGTCGCCAATTCCCTTGCGCAAGCCGCACTCGCAGCCTGCCTTGTACTCGCGGTCGGGTTCCACGCCTATCGCCTTGGGATTGGCGCACAGAGCGCTGCCAGCCCAACCCCGGTGTTTCCTGACGAGCGGCTCCAGAAGTTAGCGGCTGAAAAGAAATCCACGGACGAACTACTTGCAGCCCAGGCAGCAAGGCTCGCGCAACTGCAGGAACAAAGCTCACGGGAGGAACGAGAACGCGCGAAACTGCGAGCGGCGTTGCGTGAGACGGAAGAGCACTCGAATGAACTCTTGGCGGCTAACAGCCAGTCGGGGGGAAAACTGAAAGAGCTCTCGCAACAACGCGACACTCTGAACAGCCAGCTGCAGGAGGCGAACCAGTCTTATCAGAATGTTCGAACCGAACTGGCAAGCCTGCGGGCCGAACGCGAGAGGATATTGATCAGGACCACCTCGCTCGAAGTGAAGATTGAAGAGCTCACGGCTATCAACCGGGATCAGGAACGCAGGCTCAAAGACTCGGAACAGTATCTCGCTTCCGACCGGGACATTCGCGAGCTGATGGGTGCGAGAAAACTTTATATTGCGGATGTTTTCGATGTTGATAGCGGCAGCCGCACGAAAAAACCATTCGGCAGGGTGTTTTACACCCAAGGCAAATCTCTCATCTTTTATGCGTTCGATCTCGATCGCCAGCGCGGGGTTGTGAATGCCAACACCTTTCAGGTATGGGGCCAAAAGGAGACGGCGCAGGGAGAGCAGGCGTTGCCCTTGAACTTAGGCATCCTGTACATGGACAACGAAACCAATCGCCGATGGGTGATGCGCTTTGACGATCCCAAGCAACTGGCGGAGATTGACGCGGTATTTGTCACGGTCGAGCCGCGTGGCGGCAGCCAGAAACCGACCTCCAAACCGTTCCTCTACGCCCTCCTCCGGAACGATGCGAATCATCCTTAGGCACTGAGGTTAGTCGATGATTTTTACGTAAGACCGCAAGCCTGGGGTTTTTACCCTACTAGTGATCCTTCGCACTTTTTTCAATTTCCTTTCCTGATCGTATTAACGCTGGTACATATCTCTCCTCCACGGCGTAACAATGAGTAAATTCGGAAAAATGTCGAGGTGTTGTTTTGCGTCAAATGAGTTGCGTCCGCGGAACTCACGGTTCAGTGTGTCTCGTGGGGCTCTCGCAATAGGCGGGACAATCAATCGGGGGTTAGGAGCGCAGATCATGAAAAAGTCATATTTCCAATCTCTTGCGGCGTTTGCGTTTGGGGTTTCACTCCTTGTCGCTTGCATGGTGATGCTCAGCCAGCCGGTGTGGGCTCAGTCGACATACGGCACGATTACCGGATCCATTACGGACCCCTCGGGAGCGGCAGTCGCCGACGCGCAAGTTACCCTGACCAATCTGGGCACTTCGGAAAAGCGAACCCAAACCACCGGTAGCGATGGCCTCTACTCCTTTGTGAACCTGTTTCCGGGCAAGTACAAGATTGACGTGGAGAAGGCGGGATTCAAGCGCACGTCGCGGACCGATATCGTCGTGGAAGTACAGCAAAGCTATCGTATCGACTTGACCATACAGGTAGGAGCTGTCACCCAGACCGTCGAAGTAACCGGTGAAACGCCCTTGTTGACGCCGGACAGCGCGTCGCTCGGCCAGGTTGTCGAAGAGCGCCAGGCCACGGAGCTACCCCTGAACGGGCGAAACATTTTCAACCTCACCGCCGTCGCTCCGTCGGTGGTTCCGCAGGGAAACTCTTATGGCACGCCCGTCGGCAAGAACCCCTTCGACTTCGCTAATTTTCAGGTGGGCGGCTCCTTTGGGAACCAGAGCGCGGAGTATCTGGACGGCCAGCCGCTCAATATCGGCTATATCAACCTGCCGCTCATCATTCCGACCCAGGATTCGATTGGGGAATTTAAAGTCCAGTACAACAATCTGGGGCCGGAGTGGGGCAAGTTCTCCGGGGGCGTCATCAACCTAAGTACTCAGTCAGGAAGCAATGAATGGCATGGCACTGCGTACGAGTACCTTCGCAACAAAGTGTTGAACGCGAACCAGTTTTTTGCCAATGCTGCCGGGATCCCGCGCTCGCCATTCACCCAGAATCAGTACGGAGCTACCTTGGGCGGCGCTGCGATCAAAGAGAAGCTTTTCTTCTTTTTCAGTTGGGAAACCTTCGCTTTGCGCCAAGGGACAGTGTTCACGACCACCGTTCCGACGCTTGCAGAACGCGGGGCAGGGGCAAGCGGCAACTTCGATTTTTCGGCTCTGTGCGTCTCGGGTTTTACGGGCGGCATTTGCAACGATAAAGACGCTCAAGGCAGAACTATCCATCAGATCTACAACCCGCTTTCAGTCAATACCAGCACAGGAGTTCGCCAGCCGTTTGCCGGCAACGTCATCCCCGCGAATCTTCTCAATCAAACATCCAAGTTTTTGTTGGGTTTGTTTCCGAATCCAACCAACACCTTGACAAAGAACAACTTCGTAAAGGCGACCGGGCTGGGCGGGAATAGCGACGAATATATTCCTCGCGTAGATTACCAAATCAATAATAAAGGCCATATTTTCGGCCGCTACAGTTATTGGAAGCTGGCGGATCTGCCGCGCGATCCATTCGGCACGGGCCTCTGCCAGGACCGTTGTACCGAGACGTATCACACCAACGCCCTCGCTATCGGCTATACTTACACAGTCAATCCGACAACTACCGCGGACTTGAATGTCAGTGCCAGCCGTTTCCGCTACCTCCGTGTACCGGTCAATGCCGGGTTCGATGTGACAAAGGAGCTTTTTCCGGCAGCGTACAACCCCGCAGTCCCCAGCATAGAGCGAACTCCCCTGACGCCCTGTCTCGGGATTTCCGACGGGCTGATTGGTTGCAGCCAGGGACAGAGTGCGATTTCGGACAAAGACACACAGTACAACTTCTTGCCGCGAGTCACCAAGATCCTTGGACGGCACACCTTCGTCGCGGGCGGGCAGTTTGAATTCTCCTATGACAACTATTTGCAGACCAACACCGGAGGAGGTCTTATTTCCTTCAACGGGTACTGGACGCAAGATCAAACGGCGGCTAATCTGAGCGGTACTCCGACTACGCCCACGCCTGGCACGGGGAGCGATGTCGCCGACTTCATTTTGGGCTATGGCCTGGGGATTGGCTCCCCCTTGGGCAACCAGACATCGGGTGCTGTGAATATCTCCGGTCCGGTTGCCGGGAAGCAGTTCTATCGGGGTTTTTATGGCGGGGACAACTGGAAAGTAACCAATAAACTGACTCTGAACTTGGGGTTCCGATATGACCTGCCGGGCTCATGGACAGAGCGCTTTGACAGGTTGACCTACTTCAATCCGAGCGTAGCGAATCCAGTTACGGGGTGCAGCGGGAGCACAGGAAGCCGCTGTCCCGGGGACCTCTTCCTGGTCAAGACTGGCGTGAACAGTCGCAGAAACAGTCTGCCGCTCGACAAACATCAGTTCATGCCGCGGGTCGGCGTAGCCTATAGCCTTAACCAAAAGACTGTGATCCGTGCTGGGTACGGAATATTCTTTATTCCCAACTTTGTGTCGTTCGGCGTCAACCCCTACATTGACCCAGTCGCCAGCTCTACAACCCCCTTCAGAGCCAGTATCGACGGCGGCGTAACTCCTGCCAGCAGGGTAGGTCCGACTCTAACCGACCCGAATGCCAGCAGCTGTACGTTATCTGCCGGCGTCCTCACTTGCGCGACTGCGGGTCCGTTCGGCCCTACGCTGGTCGTCCCACCTGGCCGAAACCCTCAGCCTCCCGCCGGGAGCGGACTCCCGAGCGGACCGTCGGGATACATTCTTGCTCAGCAAAGCTTCTCGGCAACAGGGTACACAGTCCAGAAGAATGGGTCCGTGCAGCAATGGAATCTGGATCTTCAGCGCGAGCTGCCCGCGGGTTTCTTCGTCGATGTGGCTTACGCTGGGGCTCATGGCGTGCACCTGCCGCAGTTCAATACCAACATCAACCAAATACCAGACAGTTTCATCAAACAGGCGGCTGCCCAGGCGGCTGCAGGACAGCCGGTGACAATTGCGCAGTTCGTTCCCGCGGCAAACTATCCCTTCAGCGTGAATCTTCCTGGAAGTTTGGCGCCGGGAAACCTTACACAGGGTCAGCTTGACCGGCCATTCCCGCAATACACGGGCCTGAACCTCAACGGGCAGGGTTGCTGCGGCAGCATTTACCACTCATTGCAAGCCACGTCGCGGAGGAGGTTTGCCGGCGGTGGAACCCTGCTTGTTGCCTATACCAACGCAAAGCTGCTCGCTACCGCGGACACTCTCACCTCCTGGCTGGAGGGAGGGGGTACCGGGGGCGTGGGGCAAATCCAGGATTGGAACAACCTGAAGGCGGAGAAGTCGCTGGCCTCCCAGGATGTGTCACAGCGCCTGGTAATCAGCTACGTTCTGGATCTCCCCTTCGGCCATGGCAAGAAATACCTCTCCGGCCTCCAGGGAGTGTCAGATAAGGTCGTATCCGGATGGGGTGTCGATGGCGTGACGGTCTTTCAGCGCGGCTTCCCCCTGAAGATCTCTGACGGGGGATCAAGTGCACTCTCGGCGTTCGGAATTGGAACCTTAAGGCCGAACGTCGTAGCTGGATGCAACAAGTCCGCTTCCGGAAGCGGGGGCTTGAGGCTGAACCAGTGGTTCAACACTGCCTGCTTTACTGCCCCGCCTGCGTTCAGTTTCGGAAACGAGCCGCGCGTGGATCCAAGTCTTCGGCAGGATGGTGTTAAAAACTTCGACTTCTCGGTGTTTAAGAGAACGACCTTCGGGCCGGGGGAACGGATGAACCTGGAGTTCCGGACGGAGTTCTTCAACATCTTCAACCACCCGCAGTTTGCCGCCCCGAATACGACTCGGGCGTCATCCAACTTCGGGGTTGTGACCAGCACGCTGGGCAATCCTCGGCTTATCCAGTTTGGGTTGAAGTTCGCGTTCTAACCACCTTAGCTGTGGGGGGATGCCCTCGGGGCGTCCCCATCAGTCTTATTCAGTCCTCGGATTATGGCTCAACAAGTTAGAGTTTCCTCCCTCGTTCTCGATTTCCCAGTTCTTACCAACGGCAAGTGCTGATAGGGTGCAGCCTGGGGAAATTCGTGTCAAAATTCCAAGTGCTTCATCCTAAGATGATTCGCAGCTTCAACCGCCGCGATTTTCTGCGCCTCGGAACGCTCGCTGCTGCCGCGCCAATTTTTGATGTGAAACCCCCACGCGGATTAGATTTCAGGCTCCTGAATTCGCCGACGCCACAGAAATACCTCATTGAAACGATGCCTGGCGGCGTGGCCTTGTTCGACTACAATAACGATGGCCTGCTCGACATTTTTCTGGTAAATGGCGGGCGCGTGACCAGCCCGATGCAGCTTCCAGAGAAATTTGATCGTGCCAACCCACGTTACTGGAATCGTCTTTATCGTCAGAATAAGGATGGCAGTTTCACGGACGTGACGGAAGCCGCAGGCTTGTCCAGTGCCGGCCCTGGCAACTACGGCATGGGCGTCGCGGTCGGTGACTACGACAATGATGGCTATCCCGACATCTTCGTCACCAGCTACGGAAAGAACATCCTGTATCACAACAACGGCGACGGAACCTTCACCGATGTTACTGCCAAAGCAGAAGTCGCAGGCGGCGGCTGGTCAGTCTCGGCGGGTTTCTTCGACTTCAATAACGACGGCCATCTAGACCTTTTTGTAACCCGTTACATGGAATGGGACACCAGACACAGCAAGACCTGCGGTGGGGCTTGGCAAACCTACTGCCCGCCGGGCGAATTTCCTGCTACTTCCAACCTTCTTTATCGCAATCGCGGCGACGGCACCTTCGAGGACATTAGCCAGAAATCCGGCATCGCCGCCAAGAAGGGCCGCGCTTTAGGCGTGGCATTCGCCGACTATGACGACGACGGCTTCACGGACATCTTCGTCGCCAACGACGGTATGCAACAATTCCTCTTCCACAACAACGGAAACGGCACGTTCACGGAGTGCGCTCTCGAATCCGGTGCCGCGCTTTCCGCCGATGGCAAACCGCTTTCCGGCATGGGGACTGTCTTTCAGGACTACGACAACGACGGCAAGCCCGACATCATCGTTACCGAGTTGCCCCGGGAAATCTATGGGCTCTACCACAACGATGGCGAAGGCTCGTTCTCCAGTCAAAGTCTCGAATCCGGCCTCGGCGCGCTCACTGCCGGCAGTTCCGGATGGGGCGTTGGCATGGAAGACCTGGACAATGACGGATGGAAGGACTTGTTCGTCGCTCAAGGGCACGTGTTGGACAACGTCGAAGCCATTGACCATTCCCTGCATTATCTGGAGGCGCCCTTGCTCGCCTTGAATCATGGTGGACGTTTCGAGCGCGCGGAATCTGGAATTACAATTCCTGCGGCGGGACGCGGACTGGCCTTTGGAGACTTGAACAATGATGGCTGGATGGATGCCGTGATGACAGTATTAGGCGGGCATCCCATCGTGCTCATGAATCGCGGCGGCAATCGGCATTGGCTCACGATTTCGCTGCGCGGAACACGCAGCAATCGCGACGGACTCGGAGCGCGTGTCCGCGTAAACGGACAAACGCGCGTCGCCACTACCGCGGGAAGTTATCTCTCCGCGAACGACAAGCGTCTCCACTTCGGCCTGGGCGATTCCGAAATCGCCACGGTCGATGTCGCGTGGCCTTCCCGCGCCCGTCAGACGTTGAAGGATGTGCACGCCGATCAGTTTCTCGAAATTCGCGAACTGGATCACTCGTGATACACGCATTCATATTTTTCTGGCTGATCTTGCAAGGTGTTTCGCCCGAGGGCGCTCAGCACATGCAGGCGGGCGTTGAGGCCCACAAGCAAGGACATTTTGACATTGCCATCGCAGAGTTCCGCAAGGCGACAGAGACCGATCCAAATCTGGCAGAGGCCTTTCTCGACCTGGGTGAAGAGTTGATGCAATCCCGCGACTACGGCGCTGCCATCGCCCCACTCAAGCGGGCCCTGGAGCTCAATGCGAATCTTGACGCGGCGCACGTGCAGCTTGGCTACGCTCTGCTTTCAGAAGGTTATGCTGCTGAAGCCATTCCTCACTTGGAGCGCGTGAACGCGCTGGAAGCTTTGGGAATCGCCCAGATCGATAGCGGACAATACCAGGAGGCAGTCGCAAACCTGAGTGCAGCACTAGTCAAACGTCCCGGTGATCCAGACCTGCTCTACTACCTCGGCCGTGCCAGCGGCCTGCTTTCCAAGCGCGCCATCGACACTCTCCTCGGTGCCTACCCCGATTCCGCCCGGGCTCACCAGGCCATGGGAGAAAACTACTTTGTGCTGCGGCAGATGCCGCAGGCCGAAACGGAATTTGGCGAAGCGTTGCGTCAGCGTCCGGATATACCTGGGCTGCACCTGGAGCTGGGGCTGGTCTACGCTGGCGCCGCGCGATGGGATAAAGCTGAAGAAGCGTTTCGAGCGGAGGCCAAGCGGCAGCCGGGCAACGCGGAAGCTGCTTACCGCCTTGGGGCAGCACTGCTCCAGCAAGGAAAAACTCACGAGGCACGAGTTGAATTGGAGCGGGCCGACAAATTGCAGCCTGATATGCCTGAAACGTTGTATTCGCTTGGCAAAGCAGCCTCGCTCGACGCCGACCTCCCGCTTGCGGAAAAATCATGGACTCGCGTAATCGCTTTGGAGAAGGAAACCTCGCTTGCGGCCCAGGCCCATTTCGGACTGGCCTCTATCTATCGCAAGGAGGGCAAGACTTCGGAGGCTCAACGCGAAATGCAAGAGTTCAAGAGATTGCAAAGTGCCATCGAACCTCCGAGATCGCAGCCGAAGTAGCGGCGATTTCGCGCCGTTGAATGCTTGTTGGAAGATGCCGCCGCCTTTGCTCGTGTGGGAGACTCTGCCCTGGCATCCAGACTGCGTTAGACCGCCATGGCACTCGCAACGCTGCATCACTTATTTCGTGGATTGTCGGCCACCGAAGTAATCCAAACGATTACGCGGACTGTGTACGTAGAGAAATGAAGAATTTCTGAGGGGCATTTGGGGGACAGTTAGGATTCCGTCCCTTTCCTTTGAGTATCTTAGAAGGCCAGGTTGCACCGCAAAACTCCCTTGTTATCATATTGCTGGTAGATTCGAATCCCATCGGCTCCACCATTTGAAGAAACCAAAGAACTTACCCAAGAAAACCGCTAACTGTTACCACCCACTGTTGCCACATTTGTTTGCTTCTGGCTATCGCGAACGACCTGGCGATATTCCGGATCTACTTCGAGCTTCCGTCGGTGATAGTCAGCGCGGCGCCGACGTTGGCACTCCGGTCGGCTGCAGACGGCTTGTTGTGGACGGTAGGGAGAACGCAGAAAAGTACACTGACAGTAGACACAGCAGCCGTTCTGGGGCACGTCGACTCCTCAGAGATTTTCACGAGACGAATCTCTGAGAAAATAATCAAACGGCAAGCGACGTGCAAATTTAGAAACCAATATAGAGTTCCTACCGCATCCTTACCAGCGGGGTTCTGGTGGATCACTGGCTCCGTCCAACACCGGCCAGAATGGCTCCGTTTTTCGCTGGCGTTGACACAAAACGCGAGTCCCAGTTTGCCAGCGCCGCACCGTGGTGACGCGTACGCCCTGAGGACTCACGTTCTCAGTGGACGTCATTTCCTTAAGCCCAGATTCGTCTGCGCGCGATAGTTCTGCGGGCAATATCTGAGGGATACGCCTTCCGGATCGACCGTTGGTTCGACTGTTTGAAATGCGTGCGGCCACGAGCCCTGGGGACCTCCCGGACGCAGGATGCCTCAAGTGTAATCGGATCGTATGTATAGGATTCGCAACACTTAGAATCAATCCGGCGTTTACATTAAATTGGAGTGGTTGAACATCTCAATTGTGTGTGTACGGCTCTCACACCCGAGGTGTGCGGCGCAATCATCGTAGCTCACCGCCAATTCATGCCATGCCACGACGGGTCGCCGGGATGTCCCGACTTGGCAAGATCAGGGTAATGAGATAACTCTACTGCTTGTATGTCATGGCAAAATATCCGCAAAAACGCTGAACCAAGGTACACGCGGGTACACAGAATGAGTTCCTCAGAGGTCTTCACTTCCCGATGCGAAATTCTGCCGATTGCTGCAGAAACTCTATGTTGTTGAATCGTCTATTTCTTTCCTGCGTCATGCATCGTGGTCTTGCGTGGTATTCGGGGCTTGCTGTTCCGTTCTTGTTCCCGTGTTTTTCTGCCGAGATGGTGCGCGCCCGCAGACGTTGTAAGGTCCGCCGGAGCAACTTGTAAGTGGAATCTAGGCGAAATTTCTCGGCGTCAGGCGTTTCAGTTTTGCGCGCTGTTTGTGACTTGGGTTTTTAGCGCGCGATGCTGGGAATTTGGTCAGGGATGGAAGACTCTTCTGATCGCTTGGCGTATCCGTCCTTATCATCGTTCGCGGCGGCGCACCCGAGCTTATCGCCATGCAAATCAAGGAAGGGCCCTCGTGGGAGCGAGGCAACGAGCTTTTGGGTGTAGGCGTGCTGTGGGGCACCGAAAATTTGTGCTGGAGGACCACACTCGACAATTTCCCCTTCATTGAGAATTGCAATGCGATGACAAAGCGCGGCAACCGATAGCAAATCATGAGAGATATAGAGGATTCCCATTCCAAGCTCACGATTGAGCTGGGCAAACAACCGCAGGATTTCCGACTGGGTGATGGTATCCAGAGCACTTGTAGCCTCATCGGCAATAAGGAGCGAAGGACGGTGGAGGATCGCCATCGCGATGATTACGCGCTGGGCCTGGCCTACGCTCAACTGGGAAGGTCGACGACGCAGAAAATCATTGTCGTTCGGGAGACTAACATTCACGAGCGCTCCGCTAATCGCAGCGGCGCATTCATCGCGCAAGCCGCTCGAGTGAGCGCGCCAGGCTTCGCTGAGCTGCGATCCGATGTGGAGAACCGGGTTGAGGGAGGACAATGGACTCTGCAGCACAATACTCATTTCGCGACCGCGCAGGGATCTCATTTCTGTTTCAGTCTTTGCGAATAAGTCCTCGCCCTTGAACAACAGCTTACCGCGCGCCGTTCCCCCTTTCAGGTGGAGAAGACGAAGAATCGCGAGCGATAGAGTGCTCTTTCCCGAACCGCTCTGCCCGACGAGTCCGAGGATTTCGCCCTGGTGAAGCTCCATGAAAACATCGCGCAGTACTCCTGTCTTGTTGCGGTAATCGACGGAAAGCCGAAGCGCCAGAAGTGGAGCACCTTCGGTCACTTCTGCGCTCCCAAAGCAGCATCCGGTCCAAGGCGAAGAACCTCGGCGTTCCAGAACGCATGGGGATCGAGGACGGAAGGCGCGGAGCCGACGATGGCGGGAGAAATGGCCGACAAGGCATCTTTGTTTACGAGATAGATGAAAGGCTGTTGCTCGGCGACAATCTGCTGGACTCGGTCCCAATCGGCTTTGCGCTTTTTGTCGGAGATGGCGGATGCCTGCGCGTGCATCAGGCGATCAAGCTCGGCTTCCCACGAGGTGGCAGGCTTTGATTGCTTGGGATTCCACTGATGATTTTCCGCTGAGCTAAGCCAGACATTCATTTGGCTGTTGGGGTCTAGATCGGTGTTTACGAGACCGAGCAGGCAAGCTTCATACTCGTACGTGCGAGTGATGCGCTCGATTAACGAAGGAAAATCGAGGGTGACGAGGTTCACCTTGATTCCAATCTGTGAAAGATCCTGTTGAATCATCGTGACCATTTGCTCGCGGGATTTATTTCCGGAATTGGTGATGACCGTAAACTCAACGCGATTTCCCGAGGAGTCGCGCAGCATTCCGCCTTCGAGGTGGAAGCCCGCCTGAGCAAGCAGGCGAACCGCGCCGGCCGAATCGTACTGCGGCACGGGAAGCGAGGCATTGAACCAGAAATGGTTTGCTGGCGAAACGGGGCCGAAGGCGGGATGTGCGTGTCCACCAAAAACGATGCGAGACAAATCCGCGCGATTGATGGCCATCGAAATTGCTTTGCGAAACTCCGTGGTGCGAAACCAGGTCTTTTTGTTTTCTGCAAGCCGCGCGGTGGGAACCTGGTTGAACCATACGAATTCGGAATCGAGGCCCGTGCCGGCATCGTGAGCTACGGCAGGTGTTTCTTTCTGCAAGCGGTCGAAGTATTCCGCGTCCAGAGCGTTGATCAAGTGAATTTCGCCGCGACGGAAGCGCAGCAACTCGATGTCACGATTGCGCTGAATGTCGAGCCGAATGGAATCGAGATAAGGCAGAGGCTTTCCCTCCTTGTCTTTTTTCCAATAGTTCGTGTTCCGCCGCAGAAGGACGTAGGAGCCAGGAGCGTAATCCGCGACATAGAAAGGGCCGAGGACGGCCATTTCCTTCTTCGGAGAATGTGCGGAGAGAATCGCGACTTGATCGAAGAGGCGCTCGAGTCCCGCCACAGGAGCCGGGAAGGTAACGACCACTGAGTCCGATGCAGGGATTTGTACGTCCACTTGCCCTTCCCCGGACCGGAAAGAGTCACCCGTGGGCGAGTGAAGCTTCGGATCCATTAGCGCTTTCATTGTGTAGGCGACGTCATCGGAGGTGAATGGCGTCCCGTCGGAGAAATATAGACCACTTCGGAGACGGAATGAGATTTTCCGACCCTCTTCGCTTACTTTCCAGGAAACGGCCAAGCTAGGTTCGAGAGCTTGAGTCTGGCGATTCAAGCGGATCAAAACACCGCCCGTGAGGTAGCGAATGGTTTCGGAAGCATCCTCCTCCACCAGGAGTGGATTGAAAGTTTTCGGTTCGCCGCGGAGACAGAAATGGAGCTCGCCACCAGACTGGCTGGCAGATTCGGCGCTGACGAAAGACGGCCGGCACAAGAACAGGGTAAGAGCGAGAACAACACAAGCGCGGCGCATCACTGTGTGACCTCCTGCGATGGGAGAACCAGTTGAAAGCACATAACCACAATAACGAGGAGAATGAGGGGCACGAGCCGCAGCGGATTTGCCGCGACCGCGGGAAAATCTTCGAAGCCGCGCAGCAAATTTCCCCATGATGGCATCGGCTCCATCACCCCAAGTCCCAAAATACTCAAGTTCGCCTCCGTCAAAATGAACAATGGAATAGAAATCCAGAATTGTGCGTAGAACAGCGGGCGGAGGTTTGGCACAACATGGCGCAGCAGGAGCCGCGCGGGTTTGCATCCCGAAGAGCGAGCAAGGAGCAGAAAATCAGAATCTTTGACGCCGCGCGCCGCAGCGCAGATGACACGAACCGAAGCCTGCCAGCCCAGCAGGCCCATCATCAAGAAAGCGATAATAACCGACACCATCGGCGGAACATCAAGGGGCAACATGGCACGAACGGTGAGAAGAAGAAAGAGCCATGGCAGGGCGAGAGAGAGGTCCGTGACAGCAAGAACAACCCGTTCGAACCAGCCGCCAAGAAAACCTGCAGCGCTTCCCAGCAGTGCGGCAACCAGCGTGGAAAGAAGGGCGGCGGCGGGAGCAAGCAGCAAGGAAACGCGCGTGCCATAGAGTAAACGGGATAGCGAATCGCGACCCAAACCATCGGTGCCGAGTGGATGCGCCGTCGAAGGGCCAGCGTTGGGGACATCTCGAAACTGCCGGTCATAAGGAGCGGGCACGAGGATGGTAGCAAGCACCATCAGTACAAAGGTCACGCACAGAATGATGGCTGCCATTTTTTGGAGCGGGCTCATTGCGTGCTCCCTGTGAAAGCGCGCCCGGCCAGATCGGCGAGAGAATTTGCTGCGAGCATCACCAGACAGACAACGAAGGTCACATTGACGATCAGGGGCAAGTCCCGGCTGAGCGCGGCCTGCCAGGCGAGCTGTCCCAGGCCCGGTGAATCGCACAGGGCTTCGATGGGAATTGCGGCACCGAATGCGATGGCGAAGGACACACCGACAAGAGCGAGGAGCGGAGGTGCGGCTACCGGCAACACGTGCCGCCGCAAAATTGCGCCACTACCCAACCCTCTGGCTCGCGCTGCAAGCACGTGAGGCTGGTCGTAGGAACGCACCAGCAGACTACGGATGTAACGATGGAGCCGGGGGAAGACCACAACGCTAATCGCGCAGAAGACAGGAATTCGCAAATGAACGGCAAGCATGGCGACAACGGCGGAAGGCAGAGATAGAAGCAAACTGCTGAAGGCGGTATTCGAAGCTTCGTAGAGCCAACCGCGCGAGGCCAGTCCTGCGGATGCGACCAGTGCGGCTACCAGCCATGCAACGCCAAGGCCACGAACGACGGAGTTGCCGGTTACTGGCAGACGTTGGCGGAGTAACTCCCTAACCGGCCGCTTCAGGGAATCGGATTCACCGAAATCACCGTGGGCCAGTGCCGAAAGGTAATGGAAGTAATACGAACCCAGTCCTTCCTGGAGCATTTGCTTCTGGCGCAAAGCTTCGACACTCTGCGCGCTCCATCGCGGGTCGAGTTCACGTTCTTGAACGCCGTAGCCAGGCGCAAACCGAACGAGGGTCGCGCTGAGAAGGGCACCACCGATTCCCAGACACAGGAGAGACAGAAGCCGGCGCAACGCATTTTGGAGCAGTTTCGCGGCTTTTTCGTCTTTGATCACTTTCAGTTCACATTCGCTCGAACGGCGCTAGGACACAGATTCGTACTTCGAATAGTGTTTTTCTTTGACCTCATACATGCTGCGGTCCGCTTCCGAAAGGAGCTCTTCTCCCGAGGCACCGTCCGCGGGATAAAAGGAACTCCCGACGCTGACGGAGACCATCATTTCAGGGCATGAGGAGCGGCTCGCCTCTTGCACGGCCCGCGACAACCTTTTCTCCATTTCGCCAATGTTCTCTTTTGTTATGTCCGGGAGAACGAAGACGAATTCATCTCCGCCCAGACGGCCTACCTGGTCGTACTCCCGGCAGGATGACTTGAACCTGGCGGCGATTTCCTGAAGCAGTTTATTTCCCGTGAGGTGGCCAAAACTGTCATTCACTTTCTTGAAGCCGTTGAGGTCGCACAGTAGCACGGCCAGCGGATTTCTTGTGCGCCGCACGCGGGACAGCTCTTTTTCCAGATGCAGACAAATCGATCTGGCGTTGGGCAAACCAGTAAGAAAATCGGTGCTCGCCGTGCTTTGCGCTTTCTCGTACTGGAGAGCATTCTCGACAGAGACGCCGAGTTTGGAGCTGGCCGCCAGAAGCATGCGGAGGTGCTCTTTGGTGAAGTAATTCTTTTCGTGGCAGTAGAGTGTCAACACTCCCGCGATTCCCTCGCGGCCACGAAGTGGGACGCAGAGTGCGGACTGCAAAGTCGACACGTGGGAGGATGCTCCGAGGTACTGAGTTTCTGCAGCAGGGTTGCCGTTGCTTATCGGCTTCTCGTTTCGCGCCACCCAGCCGGAAAGGCCTTGCCCCAATGGAATTCGCAGCGATGAAAAGAGGTCGAAGTCCACCCCGTGAACATATTCTGGAATCAACAGCCCACCCTGGCACACGAAGAAGACAATCGAGTCGTGGGGAATCATTTGCTTTAAGCGAATCGCAACCACGGAAAGCGTTTCCTTTAAGCTCAGAGAGTTTCCGAGCGTTTGGGCAAGTTCAAACAGGAGCTGAGCTTCCTGGCGCGCTGAGATAATGGAAGTCACGAAGGACGTTGCACGGACCTCAGCCTCATTCGCCACGTCCGCGAAACCCGAGGACGGAGCTACCGGAATAGGCACGCTCGGCGCAATGTCTAAGCGCCCCCTCCCGGTTTCCAAAGTGTTGACCATTTCCTCTAATTCGACATAGCGGCGTTCCATGACCTCGACCACGCTAGGGTCGAAGCTCCGGCCTTTCTCCGCTATGAGTGCGCTCATGGCCTCTTGAGGAGTCATCGCTTGCCGGTAGGGCCTCTCCGAAGCGAGGGCATCAAAACAATCGACGGCCGAAAGGATTCTTGCCCCGATCGGGATAGCCTCGCGTTTCAGGCCATCCGGATAACCTGTGCCGTCCCATTTTTCGTGGTGGGAGCGCACGATGGGCACGACGGGATACGGGAATTGGACGCGATCCAGTATTTCCGCGCCCACGCCAGGATGAATCTTCATTTTCTCGAACTCTTCCGGTGTGAGTCGCCCGGGCTTGGAGAGAATGTGCTCGGGGACCGCGAGCTTGCCAATATCGTGCAGCATCGCGGCGGCCCGCATCGCGTTTAACTGGTCTTGGTCCAGACCAAGCTCCTTGGCAATCTCGACTGCGTAAACTTGGACACGGCGCAGATGATCATGAGTGGTGTGATCTTTCGCTTCGATCGCAAGCGAAAGTGCCTCGATGGTGCGCAAATGCAGCGCAGCAATCTGCTCGGCGTGCTTCTTTTGCGCCTCCAGGCGGCTCAAGTATGTCCGATAGGAGCGGTAGATCCAATAAACGATGGGGAAGGCGAGAAGACCGAATTGCCAGCCGAGCAGCCGATTGATGGCGCTCACTCCACAAGCAATCAGCGCACCGAGCAAATAATAGGGAAAGGCCCACAGATAGCATTCCTTCCATACATGGACGGGGTTGCGCCCTTCTGTCATGGCGATGATGCCGGAGACCGAAATGGTGTTGAAGGCGAAATAGGTCGTCGCTGCCCCGGCCATCAAAAGAGGCCAGCGGAATCCGACACCCGCGACGACTTTGCTATGAAAGACCAGTTCTGCGGCACTAATGGAGAGAGAGAGATTTGCCAGATTAAAGAGCCATTGAATCGGGCGGGGACGCGGCTTGGCGTGCCATAGTGTCTGGACAAGTCCCCCAAGACACCCCATCAGCAGCGTTTCGGAATAGGAGAGGTCGAGGATGGCGACGAGAATAAAGAGGAAATTCGCCGACATCGTGGCCTTGATCCCAGGCAAGTGCACTTTGAGGACGGAGGCGCACAAAGCGACAGTTAGAAAACAGACGTATCGGAGAATATCATCCGAGCGCCAGTGCACGAGGGCGTAAAGCAATAAAGGCAGCCCTCCGATAAGTTGAGTGAAGATAAACGTGACGGCAGGGACCCCGAGTGACTGAATGTCACGCCAGGAGTTGCTCCAGTAGTTCTTCGCAGCAATTGCTACCACACGCGTTCCTACTCCCTGCCGTTTGGCTCTTGCAGTACTCTTACCTGACAAAGGATCGCCAAAGTCTACGAATGGACAGACCATCAAACAGGCCGCTCCCTAGCTAAAGAGTGGCCCGGTGGTAGTTTTCACCGCTCCTGCGCCTCTTAGAGCGCAGAACGCAGTCCTCGACTAGAAAATTTTGATAGGTGTCCTATGCATTGGGAATAGTACGGCTAGAGCCTTGTATTGAAAGGGATACTGCTCTTCACTAGCCGGACTTCGAGTTTGTGTCCCGGACAATTGTAAGTGAAGGGGTTTGGGACAAACCGGCTGTACCTTGGTACTACGCCTAAGTGCCACCTGTACCATCGACTCGCTCGCAGCCAGACCTGATACTCCCAGCACTCAAGGAATCTGGCCATGTCCTCCAACTTTGGCCATCAAGTCAGTTTAGGAGCTCAGCTCATGTCTGGCATTCATGAAACAAGGCGCACCTCTAACAGCAGCGTCCTCAAAACGACCACCTGGGGCGCGCGGCTCGCGCTCTTGACCATGATCACGTTGCTGGCTGCCGGATTGTCCTTTGCGGACGGCAAGAAGCATAAGCTGTCCAAAGACCTCGACGTTCTCAAAGGCGACCACAGCGGCGCCACAGTGGACGTGATCATCCAATTCAACCAAACGCCGACCGCCGCCGATCATCGGAAGATGCACAACAAGGGCGGAGTCCTGAAGACGAAACTGGATGTCATCAAGGGAGGCCATTATTCCGTCCCTGTTGAATCGCTTCAAAACCTGGCCCACGATCCCGACGTTGCTTACATCTCGCCCAATCGGCCGCTTAGCGGCACTTCCACATCAACTCTCGACTACACTTCCGAAGCAGTCAACGCGCCAGCGGCTTGGAAGCAGTGGGGTTTGGATGGCACGGGCATCGGAGTGGCAGTCATTGACAGCGGCGTCACCGCCGTTGGCGATCTCTACTGGTGGATTCCGTCGAATCAGACCTACGGTTCACGCGTTGTCTATAGCCAGAGCTTTGTTCCTGGCACAACGGATACTTCGGACCTATATGGACACGGAACGCATGTGGCCGGAATCATTGCCGGTGCGGGCTGGTTTTCCACTGGGTTGAACTTTACCCACACATTCAAAGGAATTGCATCGAATGCAAACATAATTAACCTGCGAGTGCTGGATCAAAACGGCGCCGGCACAGACAGCACCGTGATTGCGGCGATCCAAACCGCAATCAACTTGAAATCTACATACAACATTCGAGTGATCAACCTTTCGCTTGGTCGCCAGGTCTACGAGAGCTATACGCTCGATCCACTCTGTCAGGCTGTCGAGGCTGCTTGGAATGCAGGCATAGTGGTGCTTGCTGCGGCGGGCAACCAGGGCCGCAACGACAGCGCGGGCACGGGAGGTTACGGCACTATCGCCGCTCCCGGCAACGATCCGTACGTCATCACAGTGGGCGTGATGAAGACGGCAAACACACCGACGCGCATCGACGACACCATTGCTAGCTACAGTTCGAAAGGTCCGACGGCATACGACTATGTGGTGAAACCTGACATCGTCGCACCCGGAAATCAGGTCATCTCCACCCTGGCGCCAAATGCATCCCTACTGAGTTCCCCCACCGACGTTTATCTGAGCGAGTATTCCAACTCGACGACTACCAGCACCAGCTCGGGCGGCAATTCCAAGAACAATAAGAAGAACACCCTTTCCACGGTGGCTACGAGCGCGATCTCGCCATCTTACATGCGCTTAAGCGGTACCAGTATGGCAACGCCTGTCGTAAGCGGCGCCGCCGTACTTCTGCTTCAGCAGAATCCGAACCTCACACCAGATCAGGTGAAGGCCCGGTTGATGAAGACGGCCTCCAAGACCTTTCCGGCCAGTAGCAGCGTCACGGACCTGACCACGGGCATCACCTATACAAATTACTACGATATTTTCACCATTGGTGCCGGCTACCTGGATATTGCTGCTGCGCTATCCAGCAACGATCTGGCCGATGCTTCGACTGTGTCTCCGACTGCGGTCTATGACCCCACAACACAGAGCGTTTACTTAGTCACCGGAACAAGCGTTGTTTGGGGAACGGACGCCGTCTGGGACACCTCTGTGGTCTGGGGCACGAACGTATTCGTAAACGGCACATCCGTACTTTGGGGTAGCAGTGTCTGCTGGGGCTCCACCACGAGCAGTGGCTTCAGCGTGGTCTGGGGCACGGGCGTCGTATGGGGTAACACAGCGAACCAGACGACATCCACGGCGCTGAGCATCATGATGGATGGTGAGAAGTGAGCGCGGCGACGCAGGTTGGCAGTAGGGAGAGGCGATGGCCACTAAAGCCAAACTATACATCGCGATAATCGCCGCACTCGCCGTTGCAGTCCTTGCGGTGGTGGTCTCTCACTGGAATCCGGAAAACCTTGGACACTTCGTTGGTTTCTTCGCGCTGGCGATGGTGGCTTCCTCAATGAAGATTCGCCTGCCGGGTTTTAAGACCACGATCTCCACTAACTTCGTCTTCATTCTGGTCGGCATCGCTTTGTTCAGCTTTGGCGAGACCGTGCTGATCGGTCTCGGTGGGGCGCTCGTCCAATCCCTCTGGAAGACGCAGCAGCAGCCGAAGCCAGTGCAGGTGCTTTTCAACGCGGCATGTCTGACGGTTTGTGCCGCGGCGGCGTTTTGGACTTCGCATGCTGTTCTGGCAACTCTGGGTTTGAATTCTCTCGCCGCGATGATGGTCCTGGGAGCCTGCGTCTACGTGGTGATGAACACGGGCCTCGTCTCGTTGGTCATCGCCTTAGCCGAGGGACGTTCCCTAAGAGAGCTTTGGTCCACCTGCTTCGAATGGACGTTCCCCTACTTCTTCGTAGGCGCGGCTGTGGCAGGTCTGGCCAGCGCTGCGGGGCATGGGAATTGGGGTGTGACCTTGCTCGTCGTGCCGGTGATATATTTCGTCTACGTCTACTACCGGATGCATATCATTCGCGCAGTACTCGAAAATATCTCCAGCGTGAGCCGAGAAAACGAAGCCTTGCTTGCTGGTTCATCTCAAGGCCGTTGAGCTTATTTCCTAGCATCCTTGTTTGAACCCATGAAAATGACTAACTCCCTCCTAAGTGAATCCGCAAAGCATACTCACGGTTCTACCTGGACTCGGGCAGACCGAGGACCGAAAAGGGATGGGGAAGTCCTGCTACCACGGCCGCATCGAGAGTTGGCGCACGCTCGTCATTCGGATCTCTTCACAAGTACGGGAGTTCCCACTCCACTGAGCATGCGTGCCTCATGCGCCACTTCCGCTTGCAGCGGTCCAAGCGTGGTTACCTTGGGAAAGCGAGCCTACTGCCGCGAGCACTTCATCCAGACTTGCTATGAACATGTCGAAGGATGTACGGAAACATTTAAAGAACGAGACCAGGCAGATGAACTAGCGTGCGACGGACGCAGACGCTCTCTGCAAGAGATTGTGTATCAATCAACGGCTACGAGCCTAACTCACAGCGATTTAAGTAATCTGGAACGAAACCAGTTGCTCGACATAGTCCGATGGGGCGGAGATCTAATCCGGCAGATACGTCGTGGCCCGCGCAAACGGGTCTCGATCCGAGTGCGACTGTATCTTGAATCGTCCAGTCAGATTTGTGCGGAAGAGATGTTGGTACGAGAGGTGAGCCAACACGGAGCTGCACTCACGTGCAGTTTCCCGATCATAGTCGGGGAGGTTGTGAAAATGGAGAGAATGGATACGGGCGAGCGAGTTGAGGGCATCGTCAGGTGGCGCGAACGCCGTGATGGAACCACTCTGCACATGGGACTCGAGTTTCTCGCTGTAACAATTTTTGGCGTTTGCATTGGTAGGGATGCCAGCTCCCATGGCAACCCTCTCCTGAACTCGAACGCTCCCTGAGTCGAACGGACGATCCGCTCGCGAACCTTTCACGTACGTTCCGGATTGCTCTGCATACTTACAAGATGGCCCGGGTCTCCTAGCAAAGCAAAGTATCGAGTGGTTTGCTGACGAGGTCCCTAGTGAGTGGCTTTGCGAGCGCCTCTTCCTCGTCTCTTAGTTCGTCAATCCAATCCCATCGGCTCCACCAGCTTCCGATAGCAAGAACTTCAAGAGGCACTAAAGGGCACTAACCCACCCCTAGGACGTAATCACCGTTCAATGGCTCGAGAGAGCAGGAGTGCAACGCGCCCCAGACACTGGCCTCCCTCCCCTTGGCCTGTGAAGGAAAAATTGCCTTGACAATGCCCGACGTCTCGCCGGTATAGTTCGGATCGCAAATTTAATCGTCCCGATTCTGATCTGTGATTCGAGGAGGAGAAGGAATTCGCAGGTAATACAGGCGAACGACTGCATATATTGTTGTGGATACGAACTAAGTGAAGACACGCGATTTTGCAAATGCCCAAGTGGCCTCGAGCCAAACGGCTCGGGACATCAATCGGGGTGTAGTCCTCAATTTGATCCGACGGCGACAACCGATTTCACGCGCGGATCTCGCACGCGTTTCAGGCCTGCAAAGAAGCACGGTCTCGCAAATCATCGAGCAGCTCATTAGCGATTGGTTGTGACGGTTTCAGAGGGCGTGGGGACGGGCATTTACACGAATCGCCAGTTAGCGCGCGGGCTGAACGGAATGGCCGGCGAGTTCGGGCACGTCCCGCTAGATCCGAACGGGCCATCTTGCAGATGCGGGGGACGCGGCTGCTGGGAAGTTTATGCGTCAAACCGGGCTGCGCTGCGCTACTACCACGAATCCACGGCGGTAACAGAAGGTCCTACTTTTCAGCACTTGCTTGCGCTTGGCCAATCGGGAGACGCACTGGCGTTAAAAGCGTTGGACCGAATGGCTCACGCCATTGGCAAGGGAATGCGCATGATCGTAGCGGGACTGGCGCCTGAAGAGATCGTGCTGGTCGGTGAGTTTGCCGGCTTGTGGCAGCGATTGGGGCCGATCATCGAGGCTGAAGTCGCGGCGGCAATTCTTATTGGGAAGCCGCCGCGCGTCAGACCGGCTGCTGAGCCGGGGGATGGCGCGTTTGCGAGGGACTGTCGCTCTAGTGCTGCAAAAACATTTTGCTCCTTCACAACGCTCGAGCGACAAAGAGATTTTCGTGGAGCCGGGAAGGAGTGCGGATCTAGCAATATAACGCGGTCTTATCTTCTCTACTGCGAGTCGGGGCGGCGCACGAATTCGACCGCGTTTTGAAGTGGAAGGAGGAATGTCATGCCCGAGACTGTAAAATTAAGCGCAGAAACCCCGAGGAAGGGGATTTGTCGATTCGCTGGCTCTGCTGGAATTGTTCTAGTTTTCTTACTCTTATGTAGTGTTTCGAGTCGGACCCAGGTTCTCTATGGATCACTGACGGGAAACATAACCGATCCGTCCGCTGCGGGGCTGCCGGGCGCGCACGTGGAGGTTTTGAACGTCGGCACAGGCGTCGTGCATCAAGCTGTGACAAATGACCACGGCAGTTATCTTTTTGCCGCACTGCAACCGGGCACATACAAAATCACCATTGCAGCCACAAGCTTTAGCACCACGATCACCGAGAACGTTCGGATCGATGCCAATAATGAGCAGCGGGTGGACGTAGAGCTTCACTTGAGGCAACAGTCGGAAAGCGTGACAGTCAGCGCCGCACCGGCCGATCTCCAGACGGATCGTGCCGACATACATACGGATCTCAGCGCAAGAGAAATTAATGAATTGCCGATCATTGGCTCCAATGGGCGGAACTTCCAGTCTGCCTACCGCATCGTTCCGGGCGTTGGCTTCCTGGGAGAAAACAACTCCGCCGCAGGGAGTCCGCAGCGCGCGATGGCCGCAAACGTCAACGGCCTCTCGATCAATAACAACAACACCCGAATTGACGGAGCTGTGGACACGTATACGTGGCTTCCGGCGAACGTCGCATATATCCCATCGGCTGACGCAATCGAATCGGTAAATGTGACCACCAACAACTTTGACGCCGAGCAGGGTTTGGCCGGCGGAGCGGCGGCAACCGTGACGATCAAGTCGGGCACAAACCAGTTTCACGGGAGCGCCTACGAATACCACACAGACAATGCCCTACGAACCCGAAACTACTTCAGGCCCGCTGCCGCGCAGCCCGTGAAGCCAAAAAATATCTTCAATCAGTATGGCGGAACCCTTGGCGGCCCCATCAAGAAAGACAAACTCTTCTTCTTCGGTGCTTATGAAGGCACCAAAATCCGGACCGCTGGCGGAGCGTCACGGAGCATCGCGCCCCTTTCCATCCGGAGCGGTGATTTCTCGGCCCTTATTCCTGCTGGAACCGACTGCAACGTCACGCACGCAGCAGGGTGCATTTACGATCCGAATACAGGAAATGCGAACGGGACCGGTCGCCAGGCATTTCCGCGGAATATCATTCCGGCCAATCGGCTTGATCCCGCGGCAGTGAAAATGGCTTCCCTAACTCCCACTCCTAATGTGGGAGACCCAAATAGCCCGACCAATATTACGAACAATTACATTCCGATTGGAGCCCCACAATACAATCTCAGCCGAGCGGATGTGAAGGTCAACTACGTGCCAACTAAGAAGTCCACGATATTCGGCAGGTACAGCATTTCTCCGTCCTTTATCTTCGACCCGCGGGCGTTGGGACCGGCAGGAGGCGACGCGACCGGCGGCGGGCAGCTGGGCAACGCCTTCAGCCGGACGCAAAGCGTTGGGGTCGGCGGCACTTATGAACTGAACACAAACACTCTATGGGATTTGAATCTGGGTTATACGCGGCTGCGCCTCAATGCCGAAGATACGGATATCGGCACCAATTTCGGCCTCGATACGCTACATATACCTGGCACGAACGGCACTGACCGCGAGTACGGAGGCATACCAGCATTCCAGATCTCAAGTTGGGCGAATCTCGGCAATGCGAACACCGGTAACCCGTTCGTATTCCGCGACAATCAGTACGTCGCTAATTCCAACGTAAGCTGGGTCAAAGGGCGTCACGATCTGCGGTTCGGCTTGGAGTATTATCACAGCGGGATTAACCACTTTCAGCCGCAGGGCGGTACCTTTGGTACGCCGCGCGGTACCTTTGGGTTCGACGGAAGCGTTAGCGCGCTGAACGGCGGACCAGCGGCTAATGCGTACAACAGCTTTGCTCAATTCCTGCTGGGGCTTCCCCAGAGGGACGGCAAAGTCGTTCAGAACATAATCCCGAACGCGCTCCGCTTCACTACGTGGGCCTGGTATGCGCGAGACCGCTGGCAAGTGACTCCCAAACTGACCTTCACGTATGGCGTGCGATGGGAATACTACCCTTTTGCGACGAGCAACCACACCGGCGCGAAATTCTTTGATCCGACTACGGGAAGCGTCTTGATCGGCGGCATCGGCTCTGTGCCAGAAGATGATGGCGTTGATGTGGGACACGGAATGGTTGCCCCGCGTCTCGGTCTCGCCTACCGCCTTACGAACAAGACCGTGATTCGGGCAGGCTATGGGATTAGCGTGGACCCGAATAACTTCCGAGCCCTGCGTGATACTTACCCCAATATCACCAACATGGACTACCAGGCGGGCACACTCTTTGGTAACAGCAAGTTTGCGCCTTCAACAAGCCTTACCGGCACCAATGCAATACTCATGCCGTACCCGGGTCTTACGACGGGTATTGTCCTGATTCCTTTCACGGGCTTTGGCAATGGCGTTGTTCGCCTTCCCAATAATGTGGGTACGACGACGGTGGCAAACCCCTTCCACCGCGGGTATGCCCAATCATATAACCTGATGGTGCAGCGCGAGTTCTTCGGTTGGGTGGGTGAGGTTGGCTATGTTGGCACGCGCGGAATTCGCATCCCCCTGGGCCTAAATATTAATCCTTCTCCCGTGGGCGGGGGCGTCAAGGGGCGCCTGCTGAATGCAAATCCCAATGCCTGCCCCAACGATGCAACTACGCCCTGTTGGGGTGACATTAATGCCGTAACGCCTTTCAAGGTGACCTATTACGATTCGCTGCAAACCAGGCTCACGCGTCGATTGAGTGGCGGAGCGGAACTTGGTTTTGTTTATACATTCTCCAAAGCGATCGATTACGGCGAAAATGAGGGAGCCGTGTTCCATCCATTTCCGGCCAATTGGGGAGACAACAAGGCTCTCGCTGGTTTTGACCGCAAGCACAACTTCCAGGCCTACGGCGTATACGAACTGCCCTTCGGCCGCACCAAGCGTCGGGCGCAGCACGGCATTGCAAACATACTCGCTGGTGGCTGGCAGTTGAACTGGATCATGAGCATCTACAGTGGGGTTCCCCTAACCATCACCAGCAGCGTAAACTCGTCCAACGCTCTGGGAAGTACAAACACGCCAGATTTGGTCGGCCCGATTGTTATTCTCGGGCACGTCGCAGCCCTTAATCCTGCAACGGGTGCAGTACAAACGTGTGCCGCTACGGACGCCGCCTGTCAGTATTTCCAGCCGAGTTCGTTTGCACAAGTACCGGCGGGCCAAACGCGCTACGGCACGGCGGGACGCAACATCCTACGCGGACCTGGCTTCTTTAACCTGGATACTGGTCTGTTGCGAAACTTCCGGATCACGGAGCGCATGAACTTCCAGTTCCGTGCGAACGCCTTCTCGGTGACGAACACGCCGAATTTCGGCAATCCGCAGACGAATATCTCGCAGCCGAACTTTGGGGTCATTACCGGGACGGCAAGTGGACCACAGTTTTCCAGCGAGGCGGGCAATCTCAGCGGCCAACGCACGTTCTGGTTTGGCGCGAGACTAAGTTTCTGATCGCAGGTAGGCTTGCTTTCCCAAACGAGGCGGGGTTCGTTCCGCGGCGAAATGCGCAGGGTCTGAATTTCATCGTCCGCCGCTTTCGCTTTTTTTACCTTGAGGTGAACTTGGCAGGCTCAACTGGCAGACTATACCCTGACCATCCCGGCCAGCACGTGCGCTGCGGCGAGCTCGCAAATGCGCGGCGCCACCAGGCGCGGAGCCGCATGAGCTTCTCCGGCAAGATGCCTCTCCTACTGCTTCTCTATCTCATTATTCTGGCGCCCGGCGCTTTGCCGATTGGCCAGCAACGCTACGTCGAAAGCGTCCGGCGCAAGGGCAGCTTCCCGATCGCAAACCGCGGAGCTATCGCAAAGATTTGCATCGACCCGAACGATTACCCTGGCGTCCTGCGCGCTGCGAATGACCTAAGAGACGACATAGAGCGCGTCACTGGTCTTGCCCCAACAGTAACGCGCGATCACAAGTGCGCCGGCCCGAAGGTTCTCCTCATCGGGACTGTCGGCAAAAGTGAGATCCTCGACCAGCTCGTCCGCGAATCGAAGATTGACGTCACGTCAATTTCCGGAAAATGGGAGTCTTTTCTCACGAAAGTGGTTCCGCAACCGCTAGCGGGAATCAACCAAGCCCTCGTCATTGCGGGAAGCGATAAGCGCGGCACGATCTACGGAATCTATGCCCTTTCAGAGCAAATCGGTGTTTCGCCGTGGTATTGGTGGGCCGATGTTCCCAGTCCTCACCAGGACGTGCTTTATGTGAAGCCTGGCATTTACCTTCAGGGCCCCCCGGCGGTCAAATACCGTGGGATTTTCTTGAATGATGAAGCGCCCTCCCTTACCGGCTGGGTGAAAGAAAAGTACGGCGATTTCAATCATCAGTTTTACGAGAAGGTGTTCGAGCTGATCCTTCGTCTCAAAGGCAATTACCTGTGGCCGGCGATGTGGAACAACGCTTTCAATGAGGACGATCCTTCGAATCCCAAGCTGGCGGACAAGTTCGGAATTGTGATGGGCACCTCCCACCATGAACCGATGTTGCGCGCCCAGCAGGAGTGGAAACGTCACGGAAATGGCCCCTGGGATTACTCGAAGAATGCTGATGTCCTACGCGAGTTTTGGGATCAAGGCATCGAGCGCAACAAAAACTATGAAAGCATCATCACTTTGGGTATGCGCGGTGACGGCGATCTCCCCTTGTCGCAGAACGCCAATATCGAGTTGCTGGAAAAGATCGTGGCCGACCAGCGAAAGATCATCGCGGAGCGCGTCAATCCAGATGTATCGAGAGCGCCTCAGGACTGGGCCCTCTACAAAGAAGTTCAGGAGTACTACGAGAAGGGTATGCGTGTGCCCGACGACGTGACCCTGCTGTGGTGCGACGACAACTGGGGAAACGTCCGCCGGTTGCCAACGGCGGAGGAGCGCAAGCGCAACGGAGGCGCTGGGATCTACTATCACTTTGACTATGTGGGCGACCCGCGCTCCTATAAATGGCTGAACACGGTTCCAATCGCCAAAGTGTGGGAGCAGATGAACCTCGCTTATCGCTACGGGGCCGATCGGATCTGGATCGTGAACGTCGGTGACTTGAAACCGATGGAATTTCCGATCGACTTTTTCTTGAACATGGCTTGGAATCCCGAGAAGTGGCCCAAAGAAAAAATTAGTGAATTCACCAGACTTTGGGCGGAGCGGCAATTTGGGCCGGAGTACGCGCCGGAGATTGCAGACATTCTTGCGAAGTACACCAAATACAATGGCAGGCGCAAACCCGAACTGCTTGAGCCTAGCACGTACAGCCTCGTGGATTACCAGGAGGCGGACCGGGTTCTCGCCGAGTGGAAATCGGCGGTCGACGAAGCGGAAACGATTATTCGCAAGCTGCCTGAGAACCGGCGCGAGGCTTTCTTCGAGCTCGTTCTCTATCCGGCAAAGGCGTCCGCGATCGTTACCGAGCTTTACATCACCGTGGGCAGAAACCATCTCTATGCCACGCAGGGTCGCGCGAGCGCGAATGATTTGGCCGCAGAAGCAAAGCAACTATTTCAAGCCGATGCCGATCTTTCTTCCTACTACAATCATGGGCTCGCCCACGGTAAATGGAACCATATGATGGACCAAACGCACATCGGCTACACGTATTGGAACCAGCCGCCGGTGAACGTGATGCCAAAGATTGAACAAATCGAGATTTCTGCGGCACCCTGGATGGGCGTGGCCGTGGAAGGTTCGTCGTTGGCCTGGCCCGGCGTGACCGAAGAATCGACTCTGCCGCAGGTGGATGTCTTCAATCAGCAACGCCGTTACATCGACGTGTTGAATCGAGGACGCGCCCCATTTGAGTTCTCGGCTGTATCGGGGACCCCCTGGATGGTGCTGAGCGCATCGCGCGGAACAATTGAGAAGGAACAGCGCGTGTGGGTGAACGTGGATTGGAGCAAAGTTCCCGAGGGGACCACGAGCGGCTCCGTGACAATCTCGGCAGCCGGTGCGCGGGACATCGTTGTCAAGATGAATGCATTTCGTCCCCACGGATTGACTAAGGATGCGCTCGACGGTTTTGTCGAAGCCGAGGGATACGTCTCCATCGAAGCGGAGCACTACACCAAGAAAATGGATGGAGTTTCAGCTCGATGGGAAAAGATTGATGACCTTGGGCGGACTCTGTCGTCCATGTCGGTATTTCCTGTGACAGCAGAGAGCGTCAACCCGCCGCAGAATTCTCCTTGCCTTGAATACAAAATGTACCTCTTCGATTCCGGCACAGCACAGGTGGAGGCAATCCTCGCCCCCACTTTGAACTTCGTGCCGGGCCGTGGCCTCCGCTACGCAATATCGTTTGACGACCGGCCACCAGAGATCGTGGACGCTCTCGCCCAGAACTCTCGCGAAGACTGGGAAACATCTGTGAAGGACAGCGTCCGCAAGGTGACATCCCGACAGATGGTCACACAATCTGGCTATCACACTCTTAAGTTCTGGATGGTGGATCCTGGCGTTGTACTGCAGAAGCTCATTGTAGATTTTGGTGGCGCCAAACCAAGTTATCTAGGCCCTCCCGAGAGCTATCATCACGATCGCGCGGGTGGCAAAACATGAGCCCGTTCCTGTGATTTCTGCCTAAAATGCGGTCATCCTAAACTGCTTCGTCAAGATGGGCTAGTTCGAATGGTATGTACAAAGCCTGAGGCATCACTCACGGCCGCCGTGCTGCTCCTGGCGGCGGCGCTTGGCCATGCGCAGACCCGCTGGGTCGGTTCGTGGGCGGCTTCACAGCAGCGGCCCGAGCCTTACAACTCGCTCGCTACAGACGATCTCCGGGACGCCACGCTGCGCCAAGTTGTCCATCTCACGATTGGCGGAGCAGAAGTCCGAATACACTTGTCTAACCGCTTCGGTACGTCACCGCTGCACTTCACTTGCGTACACATTGCCCAGCCGGTGTCCTCCGCTTCAGGCAGGATCTTGACTGCGACTGACACAGCGCTCACGTTCTCAGGCCACGCGCAGGTGACCGTGCCTGCTGGCGCCGATTACATCTCCGATCCGGTCGCGTTTTCCGTGGCGGCATTATCTGATTTGGCTATTACGCTCCACATGGACCTGCCTCCGTCGGAGCAGACTGGACACCCGGGCTCGCGTGCCACGTCCTACCTGGTGCATGGCGATCTAGTCTCCGCCCTTGACCTCCCTGATGCTAAGAAGGTGGAACACTGGTATTTCATTTCTGGCGTGGATGTCGCCGCTACACCCCGCGCCGCCTCCGTAGTGGTCCTAGGTGACTCCATTACCGACGGCCACGGCGCTACCGTGGACGGGAACAATCGCTGGCCCGATCTCCTCGCCAGGCGTCTGCGAGCGGATCCAGCTACGCAGACGCTTGCTGTTCTCAATCAGAGCATTGGCGGAAACCGCCTCTTGCTCCATGGACTAGGGCCGAATGCTCTAGCGCGTTTCGACCATGACGTGCTAGCGCAGGCTGGTGTTCGTTACCTCATTGTTCTTGAGGGAGTCAACGACCTTGGCATGCTCGCGCGCGAAGGCGAAGTCCCGCAAAGTGAGCATGAAGCTCTCGTGCGCGGTATCCTCGCATCCTTTGCCCAGATCATCACACGCGCGCAGACGCACGGCATCCAGGTCATCGGCTGCACAATTCTCCCCTACGTGGATTCGAACTTCTACCATCCCGGACCGAACCATGAGGCGGATCGGCAAGCAGTCAACGAGTGGATTCGTTCGCCTGGCCACTTCGACGCGTTCATCGACTTCGATAGGGTCATGCGCGACCCGGAGCATCCTGACCACCTGCTCCCAGCATTTGATTCTGGCGATCACCTTCACCCCTCGCCTGTCGGATACGCTGCGATGGCAGAGGCGGTACCGCTCTCATTGTTTACCTCTACTTCGACTCCTGCAGCCGCGGCCTCGCAGATTTCCCCAGCACACGTCAATGCCGAACAAGATCATCGGAGGATTTTGGATCTTCTGCATATCACTTCGCTGCGACGAGGTCCGGACGGCGACCCTAAATCGCCCAATGCTGCGAACTTCGATGAGTCCAAGGTGAGCCGTTATCCGATTCTCCCCGATCCGCTGGTATTGAAGAACGGCAGGAGGGTGAAAGCTGCAAAAACGTGGTGGAAGAAGCGCCGCCCGGAGATTGTCGAAGATTTCGACAGAGAAATTTATGGCCGGGCTCCGAATAACACACCCAAAGTGAATTGGGAAGTGACCAGCACCAGCAAAGAAAAGAACGGAGACGTGCCGGTCATTACCAAGACACTCGTGGGGCACGTCGATCACTCGTCCTACCCCCTCATTGCCGTGGACATTCAATTGACACTGACCACTCCGGCCAACGCGATCGGCCCAGTGCCCGTGATCACGGAGCTTGGCCTGAGCCCCGAAGGTCTAGCGGCAATAAGAAAGCGTTTCTCGGAGGCCCAATTGGCTGCTCTCGCTGGTAATGGGCCCACTTGGCAGCAACAAGTTCTTCTGAAGGGCTGGGGCTACGCCACTCTCGTACCCACTAGTGTGCAGGCGGACAACGGTGCAGGTCTGTCGGAAGGTATCATAGGTCTAGCCAATAAGGGGCAGCCCCGCAAGCTTGATGATTGGGGCGCCCTGCGCGCTTGGGCTTGGGGCGCAAGCCGCGCCTTAGATTATTTTGAGACCGACAAATCCGTCGACGCCAAGCGGGTGGGCATTGAAGGCCTTTCTCGCTACGGGAAGGCTGCGCTCGTTGCCATGGCGTTTGATTCGCGTTTCGCGATTGCCTTTGCCGGGTCTTCGGGCGCGGGCGGCGCCAAAATCCTGCGCCGCACCTTCGGCGAGCAGGTGGAAAACATCGCTTCAACGGCTGAATACCATTGGATGGCCGGGAACTTCCTCAAATATGCTGGCCCGCTTACTCCCAACGACTTACCTGTGGACGCGCATGAGCTAATCGCTCTGTGCGCTCCGCGACCGGTGTTCATCAGTAGCGGTTCGCAACAAATGGAAGGGGGCTGGGTTGATGCGAAGGGCATGTTCCTCGCCGCAGTCGGTGCTGGGCCCGTGTACAAGCTCCTGGGCAAGAGGGATTTGGGAACCAACGAATTTCCGCCTATTGAGAGCGCGCTGATCGATGGCGACATAGCCTTCCGCCAACATAGCGGCGGGCACACCACTGGACCGAACTGGCCGACCTTTTTGGCCTTTGCCAGTCGATACTTTGAGGGCCCTTTTGTCGCAACCGCGCCGAACGGTGCGATCAAATGAGACCCCGAAAGCGATCCCGGCACAGCGGAGCGGCGCAACGGAGAACTACGCGGACACGTTCACAAAGATGGGCGCGAGCCGGCAGAAAAGCTGTGGGAGATTTTCGGCCCAGTTTGGGCCGGAAACGCCTAAGAGAAAAGTGACTTCCTGCCATGTTGGAGGAAGCATTCTTTCGAAAAAATTTTTGTTCCAGATCCACTGCAAATTTCTTAGGGGCAATTAGGGGCACTAAGAGTTCCCTCCCTTTCCTTTCAACTTAGAAGGCAGGGCTGCACCGCAAAACTCCAAATTAAGTGGAGCCCATGGGATTCGAATGCACCAGCGATAATAACCTTATCGTGAATGGTCTGGATTAACCAAACGTATGAGAACTCTTGGCGTTTCTGCACTTGCTCTGGGTACAGTAAGCCCTGAAACGCGATACCTCAATGGGACGCTGAAGGTTCGAAACTAGTGTCGGTCTCGCCCGCTCCAACCATAAGCTCCGAGTCGAGTGGCATAGGGTGCTTTCCGAGAACCGGACCGTTTCGCGGGAAGTTCAGTCCAATTGGTGATTGAAGGCGGGAGTTTTCGGCTATCCTCCTATTCGCACTCCGAGATCAGCTTGGCATAAACCTCGCGGGCGTGGTCGTAGGCTTTTTGAGCGTCCGGGCGTTCGGCACTGGAAATCTTCGGAGCCTTTTGCGTCCAGCACTGGTTGACAGCGGCAAGACACCATTGCGCGCTCTGACGCGAGGCGCGAATGGGTTTTCCGTCCACCAGAACGAAAATGGGGTTGGTATGCGACGAACCCAGGATGCGCCACGCCAGCCAACTGCTGCGCTCGACCGGTACCTCAAAGGCAACATCCTGAATGCTTCCGTCCGCCACAATGTCCTTGCGGGCAACCGTTTTTCCATTCATCACGAGTTCCACAGGCACTTGGCGCGTGTTTCCGATGCGCGCCCGCTCGATATGCCAAAAGGGTTGGCGATCCATCGGCCGGTCGTGGATGCTGTCGGTTGAGATATTGCGGTTATTGATAGCGTCCTCCCACGACGGATTCCCTCGGTCAGAAGGGATGCTCTCCGCACCCAGCGCAACTGGGTTGAGATACGCCGAGACCTTCACGCGAGCTCTAGCAGTCCCTTTTCCGGTCAGCTTCGCCTCGCTCGCATGGGTTCCCACCTCCACGTTATTCACGTTGAAATCCATCAGATGGCTCCTGCCATCGGAAACGTAGCTTCGTCCGGCGCGGAGAGCATCCACCCAGCCGCTATAGCTGAGCGGCCCGTCGACCTTGGCGTAGACGCGACCCTGCCCGACTCGGGCATCTGTGATGCAAGGGAAATCGGTCTCGCCTGAGATGCGGGTGCGGAACCCGACGTTGAGCGTGTGATACCAAATGTTGAGCTCCCAAACGTAAGGTGTATCCATGGTGGAAATGAAATCAACGGCATCAGGATGCGTTACGTCAACGATGTATTCGTTTGCTCCAATACTGTCGAACCCGGGAATTTCGTAGTTGGGAAGCTCGCGCGACTTCACTCCAAGTCCCCAGCCAGAGTGTGCAAAACCTACCAATGCCCCTTGCGATTTCCCCCAGCGCAAGATGGGCAGGTCCCAAGTAGGCCACTGCTCAATACGCACGCAGTGCGGGTAATCCTGGTCCGTGAGACCGAGTAATACCAAGTGTCCGGCGTGGCTCGATGGAAAGCCGGAAACTTCGAGATCGTAATGCATCAGCTCGCCCGGCTTCGAAAGCGGATGATCCTTGCCGCTGAAAAATTGCTTCTGATAGTAGTAGCAAGGACCCCAGGTCAGCACAGCGCCGACGTTCAGCTTCTCACCTTCAATTTGGCGGACCATGTCCTCCGGCCGTACACCTTCGGTGGGATTTTGATAGTGTGAGCAGCCGGCGGCATGCACGTGATGATCGCCGGAATACCAGCCGTACTTAGGTGGGTTGATCCATCGCTCCATCGCGAACGACACTTCGTTCGACCCCGTGGCGGTTAACTGTACCTGCTTCGTCTGAGGCTGATATTCCGGCCCCATCGAGCAGGTCACCATATACGTACCCTCGGGTAAGAGAATCGTTTCGCCATTGGCACGATAGACCTGCGGCTGGAAAAAGAGGTCGGGTGCTAGACGCTTCGAAGGATTTGGATAAAGGCGGCCCAAGGCATCGCGGATGGTGAAGGCCGCCATCGAGGGCGCACCGCTCTCGTCGCGAACCCTCAGCTGTAGTGCATGGGCTGGTAGGGCGTTGAACAATACGGCCATCTCATTGCGAAACCCGATGTCCTGCGTTCCCTGCCCGACACTAAAACTGATGTTGGCGGAGCGCTGGCCTCGGTCGCGGCTGTAGATTTCGAGAATTCGGTATTCGAGCGGCAGACCAGAGAGGCGCTCGGACATTGGGTTTTTGTCGTAGAGCGCGAGGCCCATCCACCGGTCTCGTACATCGGTCGGCGAGACCTTCTTTGATGGCTCGGCGCTCGAATCAGATTGAACATAAACAGAAAGCGCATTCGCGCTCTCTGTCTCGAGCCGCGCCGTGACTCCAGCTTTGTTGATGACTTTCACCAAAAAAATGCGCGACCCGGCCTCGACTAGTTCGGGCTTTGCTGAACCCGGCTGGACTTTCACGCGGCTCTCTGGATTAATGTCCACAATCGCCAGCGCGTATTTATCGAGGACCTGTTCCAACTGCGCAATCGCGGCAGCCTCGTCTGTTTTGGCGATGGCTTCGTTGATCGCGTCCTGATCTCTTTGCGCCAGCGGTTCCCCAAGATACCCAAGGGTGGTTTCCACCTGACGTACCTGCTGTGCGAAAGGCTGGAGGGGAACGCGAGTCTGAGCGGTTCCGGACGCGGCAGCCAGTACTTGAAGAACGCTCCAAATCGAGAAAACAGCGATTCCCGGTATATGTGGATGTGAGGGGGAATTTGCGAATTTCATGGTGGCACCTGCCTTCATTGCTGGCTATTGTGCGCGTCGAGACGGCGCTGGACAAGGGCCGCGAGACCTCGGTAGCAGTGATGTGGTGGCGCGCTGCGTATGCTCGTCGGCCCTAGCCGCTGCCTAAGTCGGACAGAAACATCACTGACTCATAGGTTGGCATCAAGGACATGTCGCGGTCCACTAACGGCGTTCGAGGAGATCGAGCAATGGCGACACTTAACGACAGCGCATTTCATCGAACGGGACTTCGGGACAGTGAGGACAAATTCCACGTTTCCGGCGTTAACCAGGCAGTGTTATGCAATCACTATCAGACATTCTTTCTAAAGTCTGATTGCCGCCTTTGGGGAATTTAGGAGCCAGTTTGACGGGAAAGCCGAACACACTTCTTCTTGTATTACGCGTTGTAATACGGTAGAGTTGAATTAGGGTGACCTTATGGCATCTCCTCTGACATTGAGACTTGAGAAGAGGACTCGGCAGCGCATCGCGCGCATAGCAAGCCGGAGGCGAATTTCCACTTCCGAGGTGATTCGGGAAGCGATCGAGGCATGGGTGGAACAGCAGGAACCTGTCGCGGCGCCCTATGAAGCAATGGCTGATTTGATCGGGGTTGTCAACGGTGGGAAGTTAAGGCGCTCGGTAGAAACAGGTCGTCGCTTTAGAGAAGTCCTGAAGGGTCGGCGGAAACGCCCGTGATTCTGGTGGATGCTGGGCCGCTCATTGCTTTGGTCGATGCGGATGATCAGTTCCACAAGAGATGCGTCGCCGCTTTGAAGGTGTTGCGAGAGCCCCTGGTCACGGTTTGGCCTCCGGTAACGGAAGCGATGTACTTGCTGGGTGACTTGCCCAAAGCCCAAGAAGCTCTCTGGGAGATGCTAGCGCGAGGAATATTGCGGCTCCTGCCACTCGACATCGCTGACGTTCCTCGAATACGTGAGCTGATGGGCAAGTACGCCGACCGTCCGATGGATCTTGCTGATGCGGCACTCGTTAGGGTTGCTGAGCGTGAAGGTATCCGAAAAATCTTCACTGTGGACCGCGAGGATTTTAGTGTCTACCGACTTCACGGACGAGTGAGGCCTGACATCATCCCCTGAACAGCATCAAAGAAAATTAAGCCAGTTTGACCGATGCCGTGCGCGAGCTTAGGGACAGGAGAACCGCCAGCTGGTAGAAACGCCTGCGAAGCGCGATGTTGGTATACAATTCGCTCCTCCGACGGAGCAGCTACGACAATTCTCCGCACAGTCCAGTGGCCTTCCTTGTTCGTGTGCGCGCCATAGGTGTCAACATTCTTGGCCGGACCCAAGACTGTGGCCCACTGCCTCACCTCTGCCGTCATTCCTAGTTTGACCCGATTATGCCCGATAAGTTCGCGCAGCGATCCGATGGCAATCAGAAAACGGATGCCCTCATCTGTAAGCGCACGATGGAATTCTCTCCCAAGTCGAAAGGGCGCTGCAAGATTTGGGTGATTCAGAATGTTGAAGAATTCCGCCCGCTTCATCCATGACCGCGTAGAGTCTCATGTGCAATTGACGGCCATGGTCCGCCTCGGCCTCGCAACCTCGGCAAGTGAGATTTCTTTTCTGGGGGAGCCGCATGACCGAAAAAGGACTGGGGAGAATTCAACTCGACTGGACGGCCGTCTCCGCCGCGCAGCAAACGGCCACGACCGTCAACACTTAGATCCTATGAGCCTTTCCGGGGAACGGAAATCAAAAGTCTGGTCCGTCGTCCGCGTCTCCAGCGGAAATTTTCTGGAGATGTACGACTTCATGGTTTTTGGTTATTACGCGACGGCCATCGGTAACGCCTTTTTTCCCAGCGGCAACCCTTTCCTCTCGCTCATGTTGTCGCTGATGACGTTTGGAGCGGGGTTTCTGATGCGTCCCCTCGGCGCAATCGTGCTCGGCGCGTATACCGATTACCATGGCCGCCGTGCAGGCCTCATTCTGACCCTGACTCTTATGTCCGTGGGTATCTTTTCGATCGCGTGCACTCCGGGATACGCAACGATCGGCTTGCTGGCTCCGCTGCTCGTGCTGATCGGCCGGCTCCTGCAGGGATTTTCGGCGGGTATGGAACTGGGCGGCGTCTCCGTCTATTTGTCCGAAATTGCGACACCCGGACACAAAGGTTTCTACGTAAGCTGGCAATCGGGCAGCCAGCAAGTAGCAGTAATGTTCGCTGCTCTCGTTGGAGTTGTGCTCAGCTCCATCCTTCCGCCGGAGGAAATGACAGCATGGGGATGGCGCGTCCCGCTCCTTCTTGGCTGCGGGATAATTCCCTTTCTGTTTCGGCTCAGGCGCTCTCTTCAAGAGACGGATGAGTTCGTCGCGCGAAAGCATCGACCGACAACATCGGAAATATTCCGCTCGCTCACTGCCAACTGGGAAGTCGTGCTTATCGGGACGATGATGGTCACAATGACCACGGTCTCCTTCTACATGATCACTGCCTACACTCCCACCTTCGGCAACTCAGTGCTTCACCTGGCGAACATGGACAGTTTGGTTGTGACTCTCTGCATCGGGGCGTCCAACCTATTCTGGCTTCCGGTCATGGGTGCATTATCCGACCGAGTGGGGCGGCGGCCCTTGCTCTTGGTTTGCACCATCCTCATGCTGGTTACAGCCTACCCCGCGATGCTATGGCTCGTTCGGGAGCCTACATTCGCGAGGCTCTTAGCCGTCGAGCTATGGTTGTCATTCCTCTACGGCAGTTATAACGGCGCCATGGTCGTTTTCCTCACGGAGATCATGCCGATCGATGTTCGTACTTCGGGATTCTCGCTCGCCTATAGCTTGGCCACGGCTGTGTTCGGCGGTTTTACTCCCGCGGTCAGCACTTACTTGATCCACCTAACGGGGAATCGCGCGATTCCGGGATTGTGGTTGTCCTTCGCTGCCGCGTGCGGAATTGTTGCCGCACTCCTGGCCAGACCGCCGCAAGTCACGAGTGAAACTCGCTGAGGAACGGTCCAAGCTTCGAGGGGACCGCGGGCCACCTGGCTGCGACCATCTTATTCGCTTTCAAGTTGAGACTAACTATCCAAGGCCAAGCGGTAATGCGGCGGACTCGTTCGGCGTCCGCAGCTAAGGTAGTCATGCCGTTTCTGAGCCGTTCGACCATCGATCGCCGCCATCCGGTCCAGGACCAGATTGGGAAAGGCCTTTCCCCGCACTTCATCCCAGATGTGCTCTTGGGGGTTGAGTTCCGGCGAATAACCCGGCAAGCGGATCAAGCGCACTTTCTCCGGCACGATCAACTCCTTGGCTTTGTGCGAACTGGCACCGTCCACCACCATCACCAGGAACTCCTGGGGATGCGCTTGACTGACTTGCGACAAAAACGCAGCCATCTGGGCCGTGTTCATCTTGTCACTCAAACTCCAGTCCAATCCCCATGCCAGGGACTGACGCTGCCATAAACGTAAGTGAATTCGCGCTCGTAGCCGTTGAACTCCACCGGGCGCAACGGAGCCGGAGCCCAACAACGTCGGATACGGGCCATGCGGCCAAAACGGGCCTCATCCTGAAACATCAGCCGAATCGGACGCTCGCGCACGGCCTGCGCAGTCAGCATGGCCTCCAACTCTTGGGGCAGCGTTTTTTTTTCCATTCGTCTTGGAGGCTTGGCTGGGTCTTGGGAAGTCGTGTGTCGGGGGCCACTTTGCGCCAGTGGTGGCGATCCAGCAGCCGATACACCACCGAGGGTTTGACCCGGCGCCCGAGCTTTTCTTCCAGCGCCACCTGTAGCGGCGTCACGACCGCCAATTGGCCTTGCTCGGCCTGGGGTTTCCAGGCGGACAGAAAGGCCTGCTCCTCTTCCAGTTTCATCAGCGCCCGCCGCCGCCCTCCCCACCGCCGGGGCGTCGGTTGAGCGCTCCCCTTGCGACGCCGAAACCTCGTCTGGAGCCGAGCCACGGTTGCCCGCCCAACGCCGATCACCTTGGCGGCGGCCTTCAAGGTCATTTGTCCCAAGGCGGGCAACAGAACCGCTTGGGCCATGCGCAATTCCTGGATGTCATCCGTTCGAGACGCCAACAGTTGGGCCTGCTTCACCAAACCCGAGTCGATCTTTCTGGGTCTTGCCATGCCCCAAACATAACACAATTAGTCTCACCTTGAAAGCGAATGGAATCCAGTTAGTCGCGCAAGCCAACCGCGTTGCGCCGTGAATACCTGGCCTTTCCTGCCGATTTTTGGGAGGAGGCGCTCCTACGGTTTGGGAGCGCAGTCTTCGGGCCCCATCATCTGGCGAATCTCGGTCTCGCCCTCCCAGCCGGGCCAGTATTTCTTGTGAAGTTCCATAAACTGCAGCGCTCCCGCGACCGCCTCTTCCTTGGATTTCAACTCAAACTGCGCGTACCCGCCGATAATCTCTTTGGCCTCCGTGAAGGGTCCGTCGATCACGGTGATCCGCCCACCGGAAAGCCGGACGCGGGCTCCCGTCGCAGTTGGGCCGAGTCCACCGCTGCCGAGCATGGTACCGGCTTTGACTCCCTCTTCGCTGAGCTTGTCAATGGCTTCCATTAACTCCTTGGGCGGAAAGCCTGACCCTTCCTTATGCTTGACTATCATCATGAATCGCATTGTCACATCTCCTTTTCGAGTTGCGAGCCGGTTCCGGTTTTTGGGGCGTCCGGCGAAGCCTTAGCTCTATTCCTGGGCTCTATTGAAGCGTCGAACGAGAGACAGCAAAATCGACAGGTTCAGTAAACTTTTTTGGGTCAGTGCAACGCGGAGGCCTATTTTTCCTACGGCTTCTTCTCGGATACCTGGGCGCGCAGGCGCTCTTCCCGCTTCCTTAGCTCGGGAGTAAGCTCGGAACCGAAGTCCTCGGCCTCGAACACCTGGCGAATCTCAATTTCGGCCTCCCCCTCATGGGGATTGGGGCAGCGTTTGACCCACTCGATCGCCTCTTCCACTGACCTCACCTGCCACAGCCAGAAGCCGGCGATCAGCTCCTTGGTCTCGGTGAAGGGACCGTCGATCACGGTCCGCTTCGCTCCTGAGAACCGTACGCGCTTGCCCTTCGAACTCGCTTGCAGCCCCTCGGCGGCGAGCAGCACGCCGGCTTTCACCAGCGCCTCGTTGAACTTCCCCATTTCGGCAAGAAGCTTCTGGCTCGGCATAATCCCCGCCTCCGAGTCCTTGTTGGCCTTAACTATCACCATGAATCGCATTGTAATGTCTCCTTTTGCGTTCGAGTTGAGGTCTGGGACGGCTTCGACCAGTTGAACCTGACCTCTACGCTAACGTCGAACGACGGGCAGTGAGATCGACAGGCGCGATATCTTTTTGGAAGTATATGCTAAGGGTTCGCGAATCATAGCGTCCGATAGGTAGGTCTCCGGACTATGCGGAGCTAGCCATGGCGAAAAGTAGGGGCCAGATGGAAACCCCAATTTGTAGCAAATGCTGCAAAAACCGTGAATCCTCACAAAGATACGCCGACACAGCTTGCCAGTCCGCCAGCATGATGACCGAGCGCAATACCTCTAACGCCGCCCATGCTGTTTTGTCGAGGAGGTTGCACCTTTGTGCTGCCGCCCCATCGAGTTTACAAAACAAAGCGGCAAGCACGAACCCGACAATGGCCACTCCCACCATTGTTTTGCCATTCCGAGAGTATATGTACTGCGCCTTCATACCCGCCTCCTTTGTCCTGCTTTTTCTTGGCTCTACCTAGACGTCGAAGCAGGGGCCACAAGATCGACAGGTTCAGTCTTTTATTTGGGAGGCATTTTCCACGCGTTACCAGTCTCTTGACCTTTCCGACTGCGGTCGTGTCCGGGACGGATGGCCACAGGGAAATTATCAAGAAATGGCGGCTGTTCCGCGCTACCGCGAAGAGCCCGGCTGCTATTGTTGCCAACTGTTGCCAGAATGGGGCATTATACCGGTGTCCAAGGACCGCTAAGGGTTTCTAAGGGACATTGGAAAAATCAGTAAGTGGCGATAAAAACTGGAATTTAGCTTCAGCAACAGGCGAGAGGCCCCCATCGGCTCCATCTAATTGACGTGATCCCTCCTCGCATCCTGTTCAAACGCATCCTGATCGGCGCCGTGGCGGCCCTGGCCGTTCTTTATGTTGGCGACTATCTATCCGTTCGCATCCGCGCGGTGCACCCAAAACCTGCCGACCCGTTCGAATCCCTCAACGGCCTGCGCATCCTCGCCATCCCGGAAAAGAATGGCAAGACAGAATATCAACTAGACGCCCAGAATCCGGAGCAAACCGTGTGCTGCGTCCACTCACTCTTCCCGCACTACGGTTGCTCGCCCTGCTGGTACGTCAAGCCAAAGATCAACAAGCCAATCCCCATGTGATCGTTCCAACGTCAGTCATTTCCATCAAATCATTTGGCGGCTGGGGAAAAAGTCACTTTTCTGGGGGGAACTTTGGAGGGATTTCCGCATAGCCCGGCGCGGCTTGTTTCAAATTCGCGTCCAGCTGAGCGCTGCCATCCCCGATGCTCCAGCGAATTCCACCGGCGAGCAAATTCAGGAAAAACTCGTTCTTCCAGTTCTCTGGCCGATCGCCCATCGCAGTATAGAAAACGCGGCCCTTTCCATGCTGGCGGGCCCACGTTACCGGATACGGCGCACGCTGGTAGCACGCTCCCTTCATGCCATGCGTATCCAGAGTTAAGATCACGTGGAGATCGGGCATGAAATCTTTGAGCGAATACCACTCTTCGTTGAAGCTTACCGGCGACGTCACGCCTTCCAGCCCCGGAAATTTAGGATCGTTCACGATCAGATTCGCGTCTTGCAGCCGGGGCTCCCGTCCGTGCACGATGAACTCGCCGCCCAGCATTCTCAGGTATGGATCTTCCTGGTCTCCATGCGCGATGTAGCGATTCGAAAGATCAGGCGCATCAGGCTGCGTATGAAATGTGTCACTCCCTGCGTGCACACCTACAAACCCCGTTCCTTTTTGCACGGCCTCCAGCAGCGTCTGTTTACCTTTCGGCGTCATTGGCGGCTTGCCGTCCGTGCCCAAGGTCGTGAGATCGCCCGTGGTGAAAAAGACCACCGCGGCATAGGAATGAAACTCATTCGAATCGAAAATGCGCCCGTCCTTTGTCGCGTTGACTTTGAACCCGTATTTATTTCCCATTTCGTTGACGGCGTCGTCCACGATGCTCGGCTTCCCTCCGATTCTTTTCACCACGTCATGTTCCCACCCTGAGGATTTGGTGAAAACAAGGACGGTCTTGCGTTTGGCTCCGATCAAACGATTCGAAAGTGCGAGTCCCGCGCCAGTCAGCGTCGCAGCGCGAAGGAATTCCCTGCGATTCGAAAATGCGTTCATGCCATCCCTCTTAGTGATGTCCTTCCGGATGCTCGCAACCCGGAAAATTTGCAAACACGCGGTCCGGCGTCCATCCCAGCTCCCTCATTCCGATTTCGGATGAGTAATACCCTGCCCTGACCCAACCCTTCAAATTCCCAAAGTGCTCGTGGGGTCCGCCGCGTTTTTCTCCCATTTCTGCACCGTCTGCATTCTCTTTTGCAGGAGTTGCTGCTGCATCCGTCAGCAATTGGCTTTTCTGGCTCTCATCCAGAGCAGCGAAGTTCTTCGCAAATCGTTTCTGTGCTTCGACATCAAACGCCGCGAGCGCCGCAACAAACTCTTTCTTGTGGTTGTCCGTCTCCACGCTCAGCAATAGGTCAATGAACCGGTTCACCTGCGCCTTCGTCGATCTCGGCACGATGCTCTCCGCAATCGCGATCAAACTGTCATTCTGTTGTGTGCTCAGGAAAAGGGGTTTCCAATCCGCGGTCCCCAGTTTCTCCGCTTCGTCAAGAACCGCATCATTTCTCAAAAGCTCATGGATCGGATGCGAAGTCACCAGTGGCCACGTCGTTCCAGCTCCCGCAGCCGCGAGCAGCCGCCGCACCATCTCCCGCCGCGTGAGTTGCCCGCCCGCTGCGGCCGCCTCGTTGATCACCGGCAAAGCGCTCTTTGCTCCCATCGCCATTTCCCCAGCCTTCCGGTTTCGCGCCGATGGTATCACCCACCAACAATCGTTCACAAGAAGAACACAAATCGTTTTCTCTTCCTCGATTGACCTGCCATCGTGGGCTTGCTAGCATTCGCTTCGGATTTTCATCCTATGCCCCAAGACAAAAACCATGGTTATGATGTCATCGTTGTCGGTTCGGGCGCTTCCGGAGGCTGGGCCTGCAAGCGCCTTGCGGAAGCGGGCCTGAAGGTCGCGTTACTGGAAGCCGGTCGGCCGCAATCCGACAAGAATTTTACCGAACACCAGCCTGCGTTCGAACTCAAGTACCGCAACCGCGCCAAAGAAATTGTCCGCAAAACCCGCCCCATTCAAGTCAAATTTGGCGTTTGCAACGAATACACTTACAACTGGTTCGTCAACGATCTCGAAGAGCCTTATACAACGCCCGCCGACAAGCCCTTCGACTGGATGGGCCGCTTGCGCATGACCGGTGGCCGCACCAATGTCTGGGGCCGCGTCAGCCTCCGCTTTAGCGATTGGGATTTCAAATCAGCTTCCCTCGACGGCTACGGTGAAAACTGGCCGCTCGGTTACAAAGACATCGAGCCTTACTACGATCTCGTTGAAAGATACGTCGGAATCACCGGCAGCGCTGAAAGCCTCGAGCATCTCCCGGACGGCCAATTCCAGCCACCTGTCCCGCTCACCTGCCAGGAAAATCTCTTCCGCAATCGCGTCAAGGAAAAGCTCGGCCGCACCGTCATGCCCGCGCGCTCCGCCAATCTTACCAAGCCCATCAACGGCCGCGGCCCCTGCCACTACTGCGGCCCCTGCGAACGCGGCTGCGTAACGCACTCTTATTTCAATTCCACCTTCACCACTGTTGCCGACGCACTCGCGACCGGCAATTGCACCCTCATTTCGAACGCCATGGTCTACAAGGTTCTGATGGACTCCGATCGCAACCGCGCCCGCGGCGTTCTCTACATTGACCGCAACACGCGCCAGACCCGAGAAATCTACGCCCGCACCGTCATTCTCTGCGCGCAATCGCAGGAATCCGTTCGAATCCTCCTCAATTCTGCTACGCCCCAGTATTCGAGGGGTCTTGCCAATTCCAGTGGCGTCCTCGGTCACTACCTTACCGCGCATGTCCGCAGTGGAGGCGGCAGCGGTGAGTTTCCTGCCTTTGGTGCAAAGCCCTCTCTTGGCGGACCCAAAAAGCCGCTGGGTATCTACATCGCGCGGTTCCGAAATCTGCCGAGTACCCCGCCTTACAAGAAATTTCTCCGCGGTTACGGCTACGAAGGCGGATCCTCCGCTGAATTCAACTGGGAAGCTCCTGGCTTCGGCGAAACTTACAAGAAAGCCCTTCTTGAGCCCCGCACCAGCATTGATATTACGGGTTTCGGCGAAGTCCTTCCCCGGTGGGACAATTTCGTCGAGCTCGACCCCAACGTCAAAGACGCCCACGGAATTCCCGTCCTGAGAATTCACATGTCCGACAGTGAAAACGAACGTGCCATGATCCAGGACATGGGCGACTCCGCCGGCGAAATGCTGGAAGCCGCCGGCGCAAAAAACATTCGCACCCACGCTCATCCTTCCGCTCCGCGCTGGGCGCTCCACGAAGCCGGCATCGCCCGCATGGGCGCCGACCCGAAAAAATCTGTCCTCAATCAATTCCAGCAGACCCACGACATCAAGAACCTGTTTGTCATGGACGCTTCCGGCTTCACTTCAAATCCCTGCCAGAATCCCACACTCACCATCATGGCTCTCTGCGTCCGCGCCTGCGATTACCTCATGTCCGAGCTCAAGCGCAACGCCATCTGAACTTGCCCGGTGCGCGCTCTTCTGATCCGCACAGACACCCACTCCGCGTGCTCTTGACGCGTGCGATCTCCCGCACTGATCCAGATCTTTATTTATTGTTCGCCGGGATGGCGGCGCTACTCCGATTAACTCATAACCAAACCAACGCGCACATCGCGCATTGCACCAGCAGGATTATCCTACCTGCCTCTGATTGTCCTTCTCCGCTCCATTCAGCCAGCGCTCCAGCGCCACTTGCGAATTCGGTTCGATTTGCAGGAAGACCACGCCAGCACCCATATTCGGCTGCGAATAAATGATCTTGGACTTGGCCTCGAAGAACGCCTCCCCCGCGGAGATTTTCACGAGCACCAGCGTTCCCTTGGGGAATGGATTCATCATATCCAAATAGCAACCATGCAGACTCAGTTCACTTACTCGCGAAGCGATCCGGACGTCTGCTCTCTCATCGATCAGCTCAGCGCTCGCGATGAATGAATACCTGGGCGATCGACGTTTCTCTAGGTATGCGATGGCCGCCTCCGGCTGGAATCCCTGCCACTATAATACGATGTTTTGGCCAGCTGGTCCCAGAAGGTGCCAAAAAGCCCTTAACCAATTTGCAACCTGTGGTTAGCGCCTCAGTTGGCCAGTGCGTTTTGCTCTTCGGCGGCGGAGTCCGCAACGCCTTGATCGCTAGCCAGGTTTTCAAGATAGTGTCCGTAACGCTTTCTGTGAGCGATGAACTTCGCTGTCTGCAAGCCGTTCCGCGCAATCCATTGCGTTGTTGGTTCGCGGGTGCGCTCGTGTGGGTAATCTCCGGCAATTCGGCACGCGGCGTCGAACGCGTTAAGACGCTCCCGAAGGTCGGAGCCTTCTCAACGCTAGGGCTGCTCAGCATCTTTATCCTTCGGAATTTCAGACGAATGCCGATCCCTCCGTCCGCCGTTTCGTGTCCACTACCGAGCGAAATCGGTGTAACATCTCCGTTTTCTCGAGTCCCATTTGCCATCCAAAGAGAAGGAGGGTATGCCCATGTTCCGCAAGCTCCTCAACACCACCGACGATTCGGTCATCACCATTCTTCGGCTCGCTCTTGGCGTAGTTTTCTTCGCGCACGGCGCGCAGAAGGCCCTCGGCTGGTTTGGTGGCTTTGGATTTTCCGCCACCATGGGTTTCTTCACCCAAGGCATGCACATCCCAGCGCCTTTCGCCTTTCTGGCCATTTGCGCCGAATTTCTTGGCGGCATCGGCTTGATTGTCGGCCTACTCGGCCGTGTCGCGGCTCTCGGCATCGCTTGCAACATGATAGTGGCCGTAGCCATGGTCCATTGGCACTTCGGCTTTTTCGCAAACTGGTTCGGCAACCAAAAGGGCGAAGGCATTGAATACCACCTTCTCGCGCTCGCACTCGCGCTGGCTATCACCATCAAGGGCTCCGGTGCCTTTTCCATCGACCGTGCCCTTTCCACCTAACAATACAATAGGTCGCTGAAGCCCCCATTTGCAGCATGGGAAAGATGAGAAAGAACTGTCTCGGTCGGGGCATATCTTCGACGTTTGAGAGGTTCCGACCTTCGGACGTTCCAACGTGCTTTCTGGGCTATCCCATTTCTTTTCAAACTCTTGCGCACTTTTCTACTCTTTTGCACAAGAGAAAAAAGCCACCCTCTTGGCAAAGAGTGCGAAATTGCCTGGAAGGAGGTACTCCCAACCTCCAACTTGCCAACCTGAGCCCGCCCGTCCCATTGCAGAGCAAGCATTTTGGTGCAACAATTCGCAAAGGCGCGAGATTTCTTGACGTTCCGGGGAAACAACTTCGCTCTACCCGGTGTCTAAGAATACTGAGCGGACATCGGGAACTGTTCGACGCCGTTCCCGGTTACACCCCGGCTCGATCGGGGTCGCAAGTCGTGCCTGGGTCCATAGTTCAAACGATGGACCGCAGCAGGGTGGCCTGAGTAACCCATCCGTGTAGGGTGGTGAGTTGAATCGGGCCGGAAAGGCCGGCAGTGTCCGATTGGGCTAGTGCCCTTAGCTGGGGCCGCGATGAAGCCAATCTCGTCCACGAGCTGCAAGCCGGCTCGGAGACGGCCTTCGACTGGCTCGTCACTCACTATCATGCGCCGGTCTATAACCTCATCCTCGGCATGCTTGGCGACACTTCCGATGCCGCCGACGGCACCCAGGAAGTTTTCTTGAAAGCCTTCCGCGGCATCCGCAATTTCCGCCAGGGCAGCTCTTTGAAAACGTGGCTCTACCGCATTGCTATCCGCGAAGCGCTGAATCACAAACGCTGGTTCAAGCGCCATGTGCAGAAAAATGTTTCCATTGATGCCGAGCCGGAGGAAGGGCAAGCCCGCATCGAGGTCGAAGATCTTTGCGCCACGCCCTTCGAGCAGCTCGCTGCTTTGGAAATTCAAGTGGTCGTCCACCGCGCTTTGCAACAGATTCCCGATGTCTTTCGTAGCGCAGTGATTTTGCGAGACCTCGAAGGCCTGAGCTACGAGGAAGTCTCCGAGGTTTTGGAATGCAGCGTCGGCACGGTGAAGTCCCGCATCCTTCGCGGGCGTCGCGCGCTGAAAGAAATTCTTGAGCCGATCTTGGGCGGGCATCAGGTTCACGGTAGTCGCGCGCAAACGTCTTCGCACGGCAATGTCTCAGAGGCTCAGCCGTCGCCTTTCGGCGATGCATTTTCCGCCGCAAGGCGCATCACAGTTTGTTCTCAGTGTACGTACCCGCGGGCAAGTTCCACGGGCAAGGGTGTCCAATGAAGTGCAACACAGTACGAACCAAACTGGCCGGTTATCTCGATGATGCAGTAACGGGCGGAGCGCGCGTGGAAGAGCGCGTCCAGATTCGGAAGCACCTGGAAGGTTGCAACGTTTGCCGCGAGGAACTGGAACGTTTCCGCAAGCTGGCCGTTATGCTTTCGCGTGTGCCCAAAAACCTTCCGCCCACCGATCTCGCCGTGCGCATCAAGGTCGCTGCCGCTCAGGCGCAGCATTCGGAGGACTGGCCGAGCCGTATGCGTCGCATGAAGGATCACGCCGAAATTCTGCTCGACAACGTTTTCCGCCCGCTGACCGTTCCAGCCACCGGCGGATTCTTCTCCGCTATCCTCGTTTTCGTGCTGGTCCTCCAGATGATCGTGCCGGGCATCACCGTGCGCGCCGTCCAGAACGACGTGGCTCTCAATCTGATGCGCCCCGCCGAGCTGGTTTCTCTTTCGGACTATCCGCAAGCCTGGGCGCCGGAGCAGAACGATCTTGAACTTTCTCTGCCGCACGGCCTGCTTTTGGACGTTACTGTCGATGCGCAGGGCCACATGACCGATTATCAGATCCTCTCCGGCCCGCACAGCCTGGAACTCCGGCGCCAGCTTGACCAGATGCTGCTCTTCTCCCGCTTTAGCCCCATGCTGAGCTTTGGCCGGCCCACGGCCGGCGGCCATGTCGTTCTCAGCTTCAGCGCCGTCCGCATCCGCGGCTGATCTTCATCGGCATGAGAAATTTCATATTTCTCTTGGCTGCTGCTTTTCTTTTTTTTTCTCCGAGCACGAACGCCCAATTGCCGCGGAACGACTCGGAGCGCCAGCTCTTCGAGGCCCTCAACCGCGAGCGCGCCGCACAAGGCCTCTCCCCACTCCAGTGGGATGAAGCCCTTTTCAAAGCCGCCCGCCAGCACGCCCTCCTCATGCTCAATCTGAATAGGCTCGAGCACCAGCTCCCCAGCGAGTCCAACCTGGAAGGGCGCCTGGCCGAAGCCGGCGCGCGGTTCAGTGTCATCGCCGAAAACATCGCCATCGGTCCGAATCCCCAGAGCATTCATGCCGGCTGGATGGATTCGCCCGGTCACCGCAAGAATATCCTCGCCCCGCGGCTCACCTCCGTTGGAATCGCGGCGGTGCACGGGCCGGGAGGCCTCTTTGCGGTGCAGGATTTTTCCCAGATTGTCCCCGATTTGAGTGTTGAGCAGCAGGAACACAAAGTGGTTTCATTGCTAACCGCCCAGGGATTCCGGTCGGCCAATGCAACAGGCGATGCGCGGAAAACGTGCGAGATGGATGCAGCATTCGCGGGCACGTCAGCAAGAGCCATGATCCGATTTGAGGCGACCGACTTGAGCAAATTGCCGGAAGACATCCAGCGAAAGATTCGCAGCGGGCCTTATAGCAAAGTGGCAGTGGGTGCGTGCCGCGCGAATGGCGCGGCCGGATTCTCGCGCTATCGCATTGCGGTTCTGTTCTTCTGAGGCCCGGATGGAATTTAATGGTGGCCCTGTTTGCCGAAAGAATCTGTTGTTTCCGGGAAGGAGACGAAATACACTATGTCCATGATTTGCGTCGCCCACTCGTATTGGTTTCGATTTAGCGGTCCGCCCAACTAGGTGGCGAGGGGCGTTTCTGTAAGCGGATTCAGCAGGAAAAAGAAGATCCGACCCACTCGCAGCGAGTGGGTTTTTTATTTTGCGGGAGTATTTTTGGGAGAAGTCTTGCACAAAGAAAAAATGGAAGTCGAGAGGATCAAGCCATGATTATTTCCATGAAGCTGCACGCGACACGCGAAGAGATCGATGCGGTTCGACAGCAAGTGGCGCACTTCGGGTACAAGGTGCACTCCATCGAAGGGGAAGAGCGCGTGGTGATTGGAGTCGTCGGGATGGGGGATGTGACGGCGTGTCTCGAGTCCGTCGAAGCCATGCCGCAAGTGGAGAAGGTGGTGCGGATTTCGGCGCCGTACAAGTTTGTGAGCAAGGAATTTCGCGCGGGTAAAACAAAAATAAAAATAAACGGAACGGAAATCGGCGGTGGGGAATTCGTGGTGATGGCCGGGCCGTGCTCGGTGGAATCGGAAAAGCAAATCATGCAGGCGGCGGAAGGGGTGGCGAAAGCAGGCGCGAAAATGCTGCGCGGCGGCGCATTCAAGCCGCGGACTTCGCCGTACGATTTTCAGGGCATGGAAGAAGAGGGCTTGAAACTGCTGAAGAAGGCGAAGCAGGCCACCGGGCTGGCGATTATCACCGAAGTGATGAGCGACCGCGATGTGGATTTGGTGGCGCGATACGCCGACGTGATGCAGGTGGGCGCGCGAAACATGCAGAACTTCATGCTGCTTAAAGCGCTCGGAAAATGCGGGCGACCGGTGCTGCTAAAGCGCGGGTTGAGCAGCACGGTGAAAGAGCTGCTGATGTCGGCGGAATACATCACGGCGCACGGAAATCCCGATGTGATTTTGTGCGAGCGGGGAATTCGCACGTTTGAAACGGTGACGCGGAACACTTGCGACATTGCGGCCATCCCCGCGCTGAATGAATTAACGCACTTGCCCGTGATTCTGGATCCAAGCCATGCGACTGGAAAACGGAGCTTGGTGCCGGCGCTCTCCCGCGCGGGCGTGGCGATTGGCGCCGACGGATTAATCGTGGAAGTACATCCGGCGCCCGAGAAGGCCATTAGCGATGGAGCCCAGTCACTCGACCTCGCGCAATTCCAAAAAATGATGAAGGATCTGGAGCCGTATGTTCAGCTGTGGAAAGAGACAAGGAAGCGAGATACGGCGGCAACCGCGGTGGTCGGATGAGTTCTTCGGCGGGTGAACCTGGTTTGCAAATTGTTCCCGGCATTTCCACGATTCGAGAGGCGCAGAGATTTTTGTTAAAGTATTTTGCGCCGACGCGGCTGATTGCTGCGCCGTTCCTGAGTCAAGCGACGGGCAAGAACGTTTATTTGAAGTTGGAGACGGAGTTGCCGACGGGATCGTTCAAGGTGCGGGGCGCGTTTTGGGCGCTGGCAGAGAGAATGAAACGGGGGCAGGTGCAGGAAGTCGTCGCTTCCAGCACGGGAAATCATGGAGCGGCGGTGGCTTATGCGGCCAAACAGTTTGGTATCAAGGCCAAGATCTTTTTGCCGGCGAACTGCAATTCGGTGAAGCGCGGACGCATTGCGGAGCTTGGCGCGGCGATTGTGGAGAGCGGAGGCGGCGATCTGGCGTCTGCGTTCACTCTGGCTGCGGAATATGCCAAGCAATCGGGCGTGCATTTTCTGAACGACGCGACCGATGCGGATTTGCCTGCCGGTCCCGCGACGATTGGCTGTGAAATCCTGGAGCAGCTTCCCGAGACCAGTGCGGTTGTTGTGCCGATGGGGGATACGGCCCTGATACGCGGGATGGCGGCGGCGGCGAAGCAGATCGCGCCGCTTGTGAAGGTCATCGGCGTGCAGGCGGAGCGCGCGCCGGCGTACTACCTCTCCTGGAAGAAAGGCAAAGCGGTGGGTACCGAGACGTGCGACACGATTGCCGACGGGCTGGCGACACGAACGCCGGAGGAGGCCAACGTGCGCGACGTGAAGAGCCTCGTCGACGATATGGTTCTGGTAAGCGACGAGCAGTTGCTACACGCGATTGAGACGTTACTTCTAGAAGAACACGTGTTGGCGGAGCCGGCCGGGGCCGCAAGCACAGCAGCGCTGCTGCAATCCAGCACGGGCGGCGGCGATCACGTGGCGCTGGTGGTGAGCGGAGGCAACATTTCGCGCGAAGTGCTCAAACAGGCCCTCGACAATGCGTAGCCGTCATAGAAGGCAGTCAGCGACGGGTGTTCCTGCTTGAGGATGCGGCGGGAGGGTACCCCTTCCTCGGATCGGATGTCACCTGGATTCGTTGATTCGCGACGGCTAAGAGGTAGGGTATTTACCTTAGCGAAGTTTGCAGTATTCCCCTCCTATTTTTTTCTTCTAGTCTCCCCCATTTATGTAGGAAAGACCGGACTAGCTAGTTCGCTGGGCGTGCCTCCCTCCGAGGCAGGGCTGGGGTCGGTCTTTCCGCGAAACGCCCGCACGGTTCGGATCTGGGGGACGGGGCTTGGGGGAGTGGAAACATGTCCAGAAGTATGAAGGATTCCCTCCGGAACGCACAGGGGCAGTCATCGCTACAAACAGATCGCGCGAGCCAAGGCGAGGGGCAAGACCGTAAGGGCGGATTGAAAAGGAGTGCCGCGCGATGAAATGCCGAATGTGGCTGGCTGGCGCATTGGTGGCTCTGCTGTGGGCCACGCCGGCACGGGCGGATAACAGCTTCATCGTGCGCTCGCGCCTTAGCCTCCAGGCGCTCCAGACGGCATGTACTCCTCTGTTACTACCCCCAATCTGCAAAGTGGTTCGCGGGCTGGGCGATCCTCAGCTCTTCCTCATCACGAGTCCGCTCGACCTAAACGGATTGTTAAATCTCGTGGGCAATCCGCTAGGGATCTTGGATGCTGAGATCGATCAGTTGCTGAGCTTGATTGGCGGTCTGAACCTCCTTCCCGCGCCAATTCCCGCCACACTCATGTCCGACAGAAGTTCGGTGCCGTATGGCGGGACGAATGTTTGGAACAGCTACGCCAATCAAACGGCGGCTGGGATCGTGGAGGTGCAGAACGCACTAAAGTCGTTCAATGTGACGGGGACGGGGATTGTCGCAGACATTGATACGGGAGTGGATCCCACCCATCCTGTTCACGCGGAACCAGCCAGGTGGTTCCGAGCTCAACGATATTTCTTCTTCGCCGTGCCCATTCACCTCGTGTCCGCCTCCCCCTTGCCCGAATTGCTCGCCAGCGAAGGTGAATCAGTCCACGGCGGCAGTGCTGGACCAGTCCACGGCGGCAGTGCTCGATGGGAACGGGACTCCTACACAATATGCGGCGTTCGGACACGGCACGATGGTGATGGGCATCATCCACCTGGTTGCTCCGACGGCGATGCTCATGCCACTAAAGGCATTCCATTCGGACGGAACGGCGTCGCTCTCTGACATTCTGCGCGCGATCTATTACGCGGTGCAGAACGGCGCCAACGTGATCAACATGAGCTTTGACTTAAAGGCGAGTTCAGCGGAGCTAAAGAAGGCGCTCGACTACGCCAACCAGCATGGCGTCATCTGCGCGGCGTCGGCTGGAAACGACGGGATGGCGGAAATTGTATATCCCGCGGCGTGGCAAACCGATGTGATGGGCGTGGCATCAACGACGGATCAGGACGCGCGCTCGTCGTTCTCCAACTTTGGAATCAACATCGTGTGGGTGGCGGCTCCGGGCGAGGGGATTGTTACTACCTACCCGTTTAACACGTATGCAGCTGGCTGGGGAACGTCGTTCAGCGCGCCGTTTGTATCGGGCGGGGCGGCGCTGGTGCACAGCCTTAAGACCACTACTATTCAGTCTGGAGCTGCCGCCGCGGTAGCCCATGCAGTCCCGCTTGCGGACGCCGGCATGGGCAACGGCCGGCTGGACTTGTGTCTGACCTTGGCGTCCGTGGCCACGTCGAGTTGTTCCCCGGACTACAGCGTTTCTGTGACGCCTTCCACGGCGACCATTACGGCGGGACAGCAGGCAAACTTCACGGTCTCCGCTACGCCACTGCATAATTCCACTCCGACCGTAGTGTGGAGCTGCACGGGTGCACCTCCCCAGGCGACATGCACGGTTTCGCCATCGTCGGTAATGCTAGACGGGAAGAACGCGGCAACTGCGACGGCTACGCTGACTACCATAGCGCGCGTTTTCTCGCCGCCCTTAGCTTTGCCGCGATATGCGCCGCCGATGCGCGGGTGGGAAATGTTGGAGGCGTTATTCGCGTGGCTTGCCGTACTATTGATAATTTGCAGCTCGAGTCGTACTTCTCGCCAAAGGCCTGGCATTGCGGCGACGGCCGTGCTTCTAGCCATTTCGCTTTGCACATACTCTTGTGGCGGCTACGTTACGCCGTCGGGTGGCGCAACGCTCTCATCGGTAGCGCTCAACCCAACCAGTGTCAATGGCGGGTCTTCCTCAATGGGCACAGTGATGCTGAGCGGGCCAGCCCCCACTGGCGGCGCGCAAGTACTGCTTACCAGCGACAACGGGGCGGCTAGCGTGCCTGCCAGCGTGACTGTGGCCGCGGGAGCCAGCAGCGCGACGTTCACAGTGAGCACCAGCGCGGTGACTGGCTCCACTCCGGCGACCATCTCCGCGTCCTATGCCGGCGTGACCAAGACAGCTTCACTCACGGTGGTGCCGCAAGCCCTTCCAACGCTCTCTTCGCTGACCGTGAATCCCACCAGTGTGACTGGTGGCGCACAATCCTCCACTGGCACGGTGACACTGAGCGGGCCAGCTCCCACTGGCGGCGCAGCCGTCTCCCTCTCCAGCAGCACGTCCACGGCAACGGTCCCTGCCAGCGTGACTGTGGCCGCGGGAGCCAGCAGCGCGACGTTCACGGTGAGCACCAGCGCGGTGACTGGCTCCACTCCGGTGACCATCTCCGCGTCCTATGCCGGCGTGACCAAGACAGCTTCACTCACGGTGGTGCCGCAAGCCCTTCCAACGCTCTCTTCGCTGACCGTGAATCCCACGAGTGTGACTGGTGGTGCGCAATCCTCCACTGGCACGGTGACACTGAGCGGGCCAGCTCCCACTGGCGGCGCGCAAATACTGCTTACCAGCGGCAACGGGGCGGCTAGCGTGCCTGCCAGCGTGACTGTGGCTGCGGGAGCCAGCAGCGCGACGTTCACAGTGAGCACCAGCGCGGTGACTGGCTCCACTCCGGTGACCATCTCCGCGTCCTATGCCGGCGTGACCAAAGCAGCCTCGCTCACCGTGGCCCCTCCAGGTACTCCTGCGGGAACCTACACGCTTACGATCACGGGAACCTCGGGCAACGTCAGCCATTCCACAACGGTCCAAGTAACGGTGAACTAAGAAGAGCTTCGGAGCCTCCAGCCCGCGTTTGAAATTCAGTCCGAAAAAGCCGGCGGTTTTCCACTGCTCACTGCGACTGGCCATTTGGCCCATTACACTCAGAGCAAGTTCCATTGCTACTCCCAGCCCTAAATGGATCCTAAGGGAAGGGGAAACTATCTCCGGGCAACTGCCAAGGACGAAGGGGCGATGGACAAAGCGAAGACGGGGTTAAAGGGGAGAGTGGCAGGCGGTTTTGCGCTCGCGGCATCCCTGGCAGTCGGTTGCATGGCGGCGGGCTCGCTCGCAAACGCTCAGGCCAGACCTGCATCACAGAGAGCTGGGTCGAAGTCCCGATTGTTGAGTGCGGCGGAAGGGCGGGCGATCGTGGAGGGCGCGCAGGATCAGGAGCAGCCAGCACGCAGCGCGCAAGACTGTTCTCACCTTGTTCATGAGATGTATTTCAGTGCGGGTTTTGAGTACCCGTATGCGAGCTCTTTCGAACTCTACGCCGGGAACGAGAACTTCCAGCGTGTGAGAAACCCGCAACCGGGAGATTTGATCGCGTGGCCAGGCCATGTGGGCATTATCCTGGATCCGAGGGAGCACAGTTTTTACAGCCTGGTGCGTACGGGCTTGGAGACCCAGGATTACGAGGGAACTTATTGGAGGTCCCGCGGAAGGCCACGCTTCTATCGGTACAAAGTTGAAAACGCGGAGATTTTGACTGCGGCCGAGGCTTCGACATCCCCAGGAGTTTCAGATTCCGCGAAGCAGCACGACACTGCGCCGGTGATCGAAGAGCGGTCCCCCGTGGCGGCATCCGCTTCCCATCGGGCACCGAAGACGGCTTCGGAACGGACTAGGGTCTTGCGTGGTTCGGGGACTCTGCCAGCACCAGCCGTAGCAACCGCTACATTTGAGGTTCCGCGCAGCATATTCATCACCGCGGGGAATAAGCGACCGACGAGCAGCCAGGTTGCTGAAGGCATCTCTGAATTGAGCAACGCCTCGGGAAATGTCTTGCGAACGGATGACCCCACAAAACTGGTGCTGCCGGTGGTTATCTTTGAGGGGCTGCAGGTGGAGCGCTTGGAGATCAAACGGGACCACGGATGGGCGCGTCTGCGGATTGATTCTCGAGCTACCATAGCGGGTGGAGAAACGGACTATAGGCGGCGACGCGAAAAAGTTCGCTGGGAGCTGCGCCGCACAGAATCGGGGTGGGAGGCGATCACACCGGAGGATCGAGCGTATGTGCCAAACGATGTGGCCGTGCGCAATCTGGCGGCACAGCTCGCGCGGCTGACCGAAAGAGACGGCGCTGCGGCACATCAGGAGACAGTTCTGCGGCAGGAGTCACAGCTCGCCAGTCTACTAAGCGCGCTGCTGGAAATTAAGTAGGCCACTTATCGGGGCAGCCGAGAGCCCTGGAAGGGCAAGCGGCTTGCTGGAGTTCTCGTCCTGAAACTGATTTCTCGAGCTAATGCTTCAGTTCCGGTTGGGACGTTGTGCTAAGTGATTCCCGAGGCAGAGCAAAGGCAACGTATACACCGCCCGAAGATGATTTGGGGTCCTTGCCTCCGCCCGCGGCGATGACGATGAATTGGCGGCCGTTGACTTCGTAAGTGGCGGGAGTGGCATTGCCTGAGAAGGGCAGGGTCGCCTCCCACAGCAGCTCACTGGTAGACTTATCGAAGGCGCGAAGTTTTTTGTCGAAGTTGGTTGCTCCGATGAACACCAGTCCGCCCGCCGTTACGATGGGACCGCCGTAATTTTCCGTGCCGGTGTTCTTCTGTCCCTTGGCCGCAAGTTCCGGATATTCACCTAGCGAAATCTTCCAGAGGTATTCGCCGGTGTTCAGATTGATGGCGTTCAACGTACCCCACGGGGGAGCGACGGCCGGATATCCTTCCGGGTCTAGAAACTTGTGGTAGCCGGTGAAGCGATATCGCATGGATATCGGAGGCGGTGCGGAGCTTGCCAGCTCTTTGCTCACGCCGCTCGTCAGGAAATCGATCAGCGCGAACAATTGATCTTCCGTCAGATTGGGAAAGCCTGGCATTCGTCCTTTTCCGCTCTTGATAGTGACAGCAATCTGCGCGGGAGTCAGCCGCTCGCCCACTCCTATCAAGGAAGGCATGGCAGGCGGCGAACCCGTCATCTTTTCTCCGTGGCAGACACTGCACTGGCTCATATAGATAGCGCGAGGGCTATTTTCGCCGGTGTTCGGGGCGAGAGCGCCGGTCCATGCCATCTCATTCGAATTGATGTAAATGATTCCGGTCTCTGCGTCCACGGCAGGGCCACCCCACTCGGCGCCACCGTCGAAGCCCGGAAAAATCACCGTGTCTTTTCCGACGCTGAAAGGAACGAACTGGCCTTCGCTGCGGAATTGTTTGAGTTTTTCCAGCGCCCACTGATGCGCTTCCGGCGTACGCACGGTCAGCAGATCTTTCGTGAGAAGCTGGCGCGCAAAGGGCGCGGGACGAGCGGGGAGCGGCTGCTTGGAAGCAGCAACTTCGCCGGGCACGGTGCTCGGAGGATACTTGCGGGACTTGATGGGGAAAAGGGGCTTTCCGTTGGTGCGGTCGAAGAGATAAACGAAACCTTGTTTTGTTGTTTGTGCTACCGCATCGATTTCCTTTCCGCCGCGCTTCACGGTGACGAGTGCGGGCGGTGAAGGGAAATCCCGGTCCCAAATATCGTGGCGGGCTCCTTGGAAGTGCCAGATTCTCTCGCCCGTCTGCGCGTTCAAGGCAAGCAGGCAATTGGCGAAGAGATCGTCGCCGATACGATCAGCGCCGTAAAAATCAAATGCGGCGGAGCCCGTGGGAGCGTAGAGAATTCCGCGACGGGAATCGAGCGACATCCCGGCCCAATTGTTCGCGGCGCCGCTGGTCTTCCACGCATCCTTCGGCCAAGTGTGGTGGCCCCATTCACCTGGATGTGGGATGGTGTGAAATGACCAACGCAGCTTGCCGGTTCGAACGTCGTAGGCGCGAATGTCGCCGGGAGGCGCGGGGAGAGTCTCGGGGTTGCGGCCGCCGAATATTACCAGGTCCTTGTAAACGATGCCTGGGCTGGTCAGATCTATGGACTGGGAGCTGGCAGGTTCGCGGCCCAGATTTTCGCGGAGATCGATTCGGCCGCCGTTTCCAAAGGACGGCATGGGATTGCCGGTCGCGGCGTCCAGCGCGTATACAAAGTTCATCACGCCAACCAGAATGCGCTTGTCATTGCCATCGGCCCAATAAGCGAGCCCGCGATCCGGTTGCGTTCCACGTATTCCCGAGTCGAACTTCCACAAGAGCTTGCCTGTGGCGGCATCCAACGCGAAAATTTTTTGTGTCGGCGTGATTCCGTAGAGCACGCCTTCGACGATGAGGGGGCTTGTCTGAAGGCCGCCATCTTCCTGAGTGTCAAAGCTCCATGCGATGGCGAGGCGCTTGACGTTGCTGCGATTGATTTGCGCTAACTTGGAATAATGATTGTTCTCCGGGGTGCCGCCGTAGGCTGGCCAGTCCTGCTGTTTCTGGCCGGATTCATTGCTTTGTGTCGGCGCGTTTGCCGCACGGGTGATCAACCCGACGGTGGTGAGGATCAGGGCGAGAACCAGAACTAATGCGCAAATCGCCAGTATTTTCACCGTGCGCTTCTTTTTCACGAGGGAGAGGATAGCACTCCAGCAGCACAAGGCGACGTGCAGATAAAGAGAGGGTCTTACATTTGCCGAGCCAGACACACGGCCTGCCAGCCAAGGAGAAAGCGCGATTGACTCGTTCTTGAGCGCTGCTCCCGGGCGATTCTTCTCCCCCTTCGTTTCATTGGGAGTAATTCTAGGCACCCCAGCAGAAGCCTCAAGGCTCACCGTGGTCTTGGGGACGCAGGGAGTTGGCGCAGCCCCATCACGCGCATCAGGGTTTCTTGGACGTGGATCAGTTCGCGCTGACGTTCGTGCTCTTCCTTGGTACGGTCGGTAAGAGCTTCTTTCAACAAAATCAAGTTGCGACGGAATTCGAGCTGAGCAAGAACCAGGCGACTTAACGCTTTCAGGGCCTCCCTTTGCTCGGGCGCCAATTCACGCGGCGACCGGTCGACGACGCAGAGCGTGCCCAGGGCGTAGCCATCTTCGTTGATAAGGGGAGCGCCGGCGTAGAAGCGGATGTGCGGGTCGGAAGCGACCAGGGGATTGTCGCGAAAGCGCTCATCCATGAGCGCATCGGGGACGACGAAGACATCGGATTGCAAAATCGCGGTGGAGCAAAAGGCGATGTCGCGTGATGTCTCCGAAGCATCCATGCCCACGCGTGACTTGAACCATTGGCGGTCTTCGTCGACAAGAGAAATCAGCGCGATAGGCGTTCTGCAAACAAACGAGGCCAGCAGCGTGAAGTCGTCGAAGGATTGTTCCGGGTCGGTATCGAGGATGGCGTACTTCTCCAAGGCAGCGATTCTGGCCGCTTCGTTGACTGGCTTGGCGATGACCATGAGCCACCTCCTGCGCGATTCCTTGGTCCAGGTCGGATCCTGGCCGGGGCGGAATCATACTCTAAATCGGCGAGTATGGCGCGCCATCTGAATCCATGCCAAGTGGGTGGTGCAAAGATTACTTGAACGGCGGCAATTTCGATTGCAATATAGCTCGACTTCCTGCCTGCATTCGCTAGAATCCACCCGTTTGATCACAGGAGCGAGTTACGGTCTTTAATGGAGACTGACATGAAAATTGCTACGCCTGCGCGATCTATCGTACTTGCAACCGCTCTATTCGCAACGGCCATAACTGCGGGACCAGGAGCAACCGCGCAAGAGAGTTACACGCTTACTCCTGAGAATCTGAAAGCGCGCCTCTGGTTCCAGGATGCAAAGTTCGGAATGTTCATTCATTGGGGGGTGTATAGCGTGCTGGGTGATGGGGAATGGATCATGGAGACGCGGCCGATCAAGAGAACGGATTACGCCAAGATGCCGGCGTTTTTCAATCCGGTCAAGTTTGATCCTGCAGCGTGGGTGGCGCTGGCGAAGACCGCGGGCATGAAATACATCACCATCACCTCGAAACATCATGACGGATTCGCGATGTTCGATTCGCGGTTGACGGATTGGAATGTTGTGGCGCGGACGCCCTACGCAAAGGACGTAATCGGGATGCTCGCGGCGGAATGCCACAAACAGGGCATCAAGCTGTTCTTGTACCACTCACAACTGGATTGGCATTCGCTGGATTACTTTCCGCGGGGGCGTACGGGTCATCACACCGGCCGTCCGGATTCAGGAAATTGGGATGCTTACCTGAATTTTATGGACGCGCAGTTGCGCGAGCTGCTGACGAACTATGGGGAGATCGGCGGCATCTGGTTCGACGGGATGTGGGACAAGCCGGACGCGGAATGGCACCTCACCCGCACTTACGAGCTGATTCATCAATTGCAGCCGCGGGCCATGGTCGGCAGCAATCATCATAAGAATCCATTTCCCGGAGAGGACTTCCAGATGTTTGAGAAGGATTTGCCGGGCCAGCACACCACCGGCTTCAACCCCGAACAATCGGTCAGTGCGCTGCCGCTCGAAACCGCGGAAACCATGAACAACTCTTGGGGATTCAATCTGACGGACGAACATTACAAAAGCCCGGCGGAATTGATCCGATACCTTGTGCGCGCCGCAGGATTGAATGCGAATTTTCTTTTGAACGTGGGGCCGATGCCGAACGGTGAGATCCAGCCCGAGTTTGTGCAGCGCTTGACGGAAGTGGGGCGGTGGACGAAGCAGTATGGGGACTCGATTTATGGAACGCGGGGAGGGCCGGTGGCGGGGGGGCCGTGGGGCGTGACGACGCAACGCGGCTCGACGGTTTACGTTCACGTGCTGGATTGGAATCAACCGGTGCTCGCGCTTGCGGGAATACCGCGGCCGGTGCGTTCGGCGCGGCTGCTGCGCGATGGAGGCAGTGTCGAGTTCAGCATCCTCAAGGGAGGACTCGTGCTGAAACTGCCGGAGCCGCAATCGGAAGAGGTGGATCGTGTGATTGTGCTCGAACTGGAAGCGGCCAAGTAGGGGAAAGACTAGGCACTAATTGGATTTGCCGGAAGTGGTGTTGATGGAATGGATGGCGAAGCGGAGGGCCGCTCATTCAAGGATTAGGGGTGGTTTCGTCGAGCTTGAGGATGAGAACCTGGCCGTTCGAGTGAAAGTTGCCGCCGGTGGCGGTCTTGGCTTCTTTCATGGGATTGTCGGGAAGGAAGTGGGAGATCTCGGTGACGAGGCCCGTAGAAGTAAGAGTTTTTTCGACGTAATCGCGCTCGAGATCGATATCGGGATCGATCTTGTGGGTAATGCCGTTGTTGCGCTGATCGCGTTCGAATCCGATGTCGTGGGTGGCGGCGCCGACCCACAGGGTTTCGCCATTGACCTGGAAGTGCGCTTTCCAGATGCGCAGATGGTTGCGCGATCTGACGACACTGATGGGTTCAGCGTGTGCCCAGCCGTAATCCTGCGGGCGGCCAAAGAGGTAGAGTTGACTCATGGGCATGGTTAAGTAGGATTCTTTCGAAAGACTGCCAATGATGCCGTGGAGAACGGTGTCCTTGACGTCAGCATCGACTTTCACCCAGCCGGAGGTGGTGAAGACACGCTGCATGGCGGCTTCGGACCCGAGTATCAGGAAATTGACCATGTCGCCGGCATTGCCCTCTTTGTCGCTGATACGGCGCGGGATTTTCGAAAACAGACTATTGTCGATGCCCGGAAGTGAGCTGACTTGCCTGGCAACCACAGCGGCGGTGCCACCTTCCGGCATGTAAACTTCGATGCGAACGGCATAGGTGCCATCACCGGTGTCGTTCGCGGCCTGGTTGATGCCGACGGAAAGGCGGCCCGAGACAGGGCCCAGAACATGGCGGCGTGCGCCGATGACGAAAGGCTGAGCGGTGTCTTTATCGCCGATGCATCCGATGAGCGCGCCACGCCCGGCTTCATTGAACGGTAGAACGCGGAGAAGATCCCTGAAGTCGCGTGGGAGGCCGTCCGGGCCGTTGTCGTCCTTCGCGTCGGAGTAACGGACCCTGCCGGTGGCGGTGATGAGCACATGTTCGCCGGCCTCGATGTCAATGCCGGTGTCGATCCAAGTTTCTTCGCCTGTCAGTTGTACTTCCTGGGAGAGGCGCTTTTTGCCTTGGGGCGTCGGCACGGAAGAGGGGTTTTGCACTTTTTGCTTGACGGGAATTTGCTGCGGAGGCGGCGCGGCGTTCTCGCGGAGGAGTTGCGCGCGAAGGGCATGCGGGAAAGCTGCTGCGACGAGCGAACATACAAGAAACGATTGCAGTTTTGTAATGGGAGGTCGAATCATGGGAACGGGCCATCCCGCGCAGGGCTAGGAAGCATCTCCACTGTTAGCAGATGCCCAGGGAGGGCGCAAGCGTTGTCCTGGCCGAGTAATGGACCGACATGGCAAAGACCAAGGACTATGCAGAGACGCTCCAGACCGCGGAGGGTTCGCTCCAGAAAAGGCGGGATTCCTTGACGGACTGCGCCGGGGGCTTGTAGATTGGCAAGATGCCGCAGCATTGTGAGAGGACATAGACCGCTCCCAGATATGCCCTTCCGTGCGGAGAACCGCGACAGCGGAGATAGAAACATCGCCCGGTCCCAAGTGATGACGGCGGCAAAAGGCATGAGACTTCAACGACAGATGGCGCTGTATGGATTGTGCGCGGTGACGGCGCTACCTGTGGCGGGACAGGCCCAGGCGCCCGCACCAATGCCAGCGCAGGTGCAAACACAAACGCTCCCCCCGGCTCATGCACCTGCCTTACGGCCTCAAACCAGGACGGCGCTGCAAAGCACCGTGAGTGTGGACGGCAGCGAAGCGATGTTTACAACGACCTGCGCGCTGTTGGCAGCGGGTTTCCAATCGAACGTCAGCTCCGACAATTGGACGGCATTCCGCGCGCAGATGAGGGAGCGCTTGCGTCAGCAACAGGGTCCGGCAGTGGAAGCGGTGCGGGAGTTTTACCGGCAGCATGAGCTGCGGGATCCCGGGGCGACGCTTTCGAGGTATTTGTGGTTTGGCCTAGTCTCCGGGCCCGCGCCCGCGTTTCAGCCGGTTTTGAGGGGTGATGAGTTGCCGCCGGAAGTAATAGCGCTCGAAGGCTTCAGCGAGATCCTTTCGAACTACTATCAGGAACAGAAAATCGGGCAACTATGGCGGCAAGTGCGGCCGATTTATAACCGCGAAGTCGAGCGGCTGCACGATCCGGTGTCGCACATTGTGTTCGTCGCGTCGGGATACTTGCGTGAAATCCTCGACCCGTCCGGGCCACGGACATTTGCGATCGTCGTCGAGCCGCTGGTGGGGCGCATCACCAACGTGAGAAATTTTGGGGATCACTATGCGCTAGTGCTGAGCGGCGGGGAAGAGATTCCGACCGACGTCGTACGTCACGCGTTTTTGCACTTCTTGCTGGACCCGCTGCCCCTGATGTATCCCCACGTTACGGCAGTGAAACGCCCGCTATTTGAGAAGGCCGCCACGGCCCCGCGCCTCGCGCCGGAGCTAAAGGACGACTATGCATCGTACTTTGCGGAATGCACGGTACGCGCGGTGGAGCTAAAACTCAAGCGCATGTCGCCCGGCGAACGGGAAGCGGCGATGAGCCGGGACGATGAAGACGGGTATATTCTGGTTAAACCGCTCTTCGCGGCTCTGCCCAAATTCGAAAACTCCGAACCGTCGATGAAGCTCTTTTTCCCGGATCTGGTGAGAGCCATCGATGCAGGATCTGAGGCGAAGCGGTTGGCGGCGGCGAAATTCGCGCCAGCGGAGATCGCTAAACTTGAGGACGAAGCAGCGAGTGAAGAGGTAGCGCGCCGGAGAAATGCAGTGCCCACGACAGTGCCTAATGATGCGGAAGTCATCATGGCGCTGACGGAGGGGGAGCGACGGATCGCGGAGAAAAATCCGCGCGCGGCGGAGGCTTCGTTTCAAAAAGTTCTGACCAAATATCCGGATCAAACGCGCGCGTGGTACGGAATTGGATTGGTGGCGCTCTTGGATCACGACGCGGCAAGGGCCAAGCAAGTGTTCGGACGGCTGACAACCGGCAAAAATGCGGCGACTCAAGATCCCATGGTACTGGCGTGGTCGCACGTTTATCTGGCGCGGATTTATGATGATGAAGGGAATCCGGAAGTAGCGAAGTTGGAGTATCAGTCCGTGCTGAGCGTGGAAGGCGGGCCGGAACAGGCAAAACTGGCGGCACAAAAAGGGCTCGCGGCATTTGGCGGAGAAAATCCCACAGCGCGACCTTGAACAGGGGTCGATTTTGGTTGGGCGGAGCTGGCTGATGAACTTAGTTGGCTCCATTTACGAAGATCGAGTGAAGGAAGAAGGGAAGAGGAGAAAAAGGATGAGAAAGAAGTGGATTATGTGGTTGGAAGCGGCAACCGTCGCGGGATTGCTGGTATGCGCGGGTGGAGTCGCGGCGGGGCAGGGTTCGCAGTTTGGCCAAGGGAGCCAGAGCCAGCCTCCGGCGCAGCAGACCGACAAACCGAAGACTCCGGAAGTTACGCCTCTAACCCTGGATGCCCCGGCGCCGGTGAATGCGGAAGAAGATGCTGCGTACAAGGCCTTTCAGGGGGTGATCCCGAATGATGCCGCCAAAAAGATTGAGCTCGGCGAAGCATTTCTTCTGAAATATCCGGAGAGCCGCTACAAGTCTCCCGTGTACGGGGCGCTGACTTACGCTTACTTGCAGGCCGGGAACACGCAGAAGATGCAGGAATACGGAGAAAAGGAAATCGCGTTGGCGCCGAACGACGTCTCAACGCTCGCGCTGCTGGGGCAGACACTGCCTCGGAGCTTGCATGGAAGTGCGAGTTCACCCGAAGCCGTGCAGGTGTTGGCCAAAGCGGAACAATATTCCAAACAAGCCATCGAGATTACGCCAACGCTCCCCAAGCCCGAGAACCTGACCGATGAAGCGTTTGTGTCCGCGAAAAATCAGACGCTGGCGATGGCCCACAGCGGGTTGGGATTGGTCTTCGTGCGGCGAGGGAAGAATGCAGAAGCGATTCCGGAGCTCGAACAGGCCGTGAAGATCGATCCGAATCCGGACCCCGTGAATTACTACTTATTGGGAATGGCGAATAAGATGACGTCGCACTTCGATGATGCCGTGGCGGCCTTCAACAAGTGCGCAGTCATGACGGGGCCCATGCAGGGGACCTGCAAGAATCAGGCCGAAGATGCGAAGAAGCTTGGCATGACGCAACTGAGCGCGCCGAAGTGAACCAGGCCGCCGGCGCTGCAGAATTATGCAAGAGAGTATTCGGATCGCGGACGGAGCGTTTGAAGAGCGTCTAGGGTACAAGTTTTTGGCAAGAGAGCTCCTCGAGAGGGCTCTGACCCACAGTTCAGCAGTTCCCGAATTGCGCGCAGCAGGCGCCGAGGAGGCTGTCTCTACTTTGCTTCCCCGGGACAACGAGCGACTGGAGTTCCTGGGGGATGCCGTTCTCGAGCTGCTTACGAGCGAATACCTCCTGGCGACTTTTCCGGAGTGGAGCGAAGGGCAGCTTTCCAAGAGCCGTGCGCGGATCGTAAACGCAGGTTCCCTGGAGGCGGCGGCCAGGCGGCTGCGCTTGGGGGAGCACTTGCGGGTGGGGCGCGGGGAGGAAAAAACCGGCGGGCGGGAGAAACAGACGCTGCTGGCCGATGCCTTCGAAGCGGTAGTTGCTGCGGTTTACCTCGATGGCGGACTGGGTGCGGCGCGCGAGGTGTTGCGCAGGGTCCTGTTCGCGCAGGCCCTCGAGGGGCGCGGTGAGCGCATCTCGGAGTCCGATCGCAAATCCGCATTGCAGGAGCTCTTGCAGGGACAGGGGCGAGCACCGGCGGAATACCGCGTGGTTGGAGAAAGCGGCCCCGACCACCAGAAGATTTTCCAGATCGAAGTTTGGATTGACGGGGAGTGCATGGCGACAGGCGAGGGCAGCACGAAAAAAGAAGCGGAGCAACGTGCGGCACGAAGCGCTTTGGAACAACTCGAACGCGCAGAAGCGAAAGGCTGAGGCGGAATGCCGGAAGAGACAGTGATAGAAATCGAAGAGCAGGCGCCGGAGAAGAAGCAGCAGCACGGCCCGGAGCAGACCACGATTTCCGAATACCTGGAGTCACTGCTGGTGACGGTGATTCTGGCGTTGTTCGGTACAAGTTTCATCGTACAGGCCTTCAAGATTCCGTCAGCATCGATGGAGGGCACGCTCCTGATCGGTGACCACCTGCTGGTGAACAAATTTATTTTCGGCGGAACCGGGGCCTGGTATGAAAAACTGCTTCCCTACCGGAAACTGGAACGCGGCGATATTATCGTTTTTAAGTATCCGTATGCGGATCACCAGCATTTCGTGAAGCGGGTCATCGGCTTGCCTGGCGATCGTTTGAAGCTGGTCGACGGAGATGTGTTCATCAACGGAAAACGCTTGTATGAACCGTATGCGGTTCATGATTCGTCCGCATCGTACGACCCGTTCAACTTTTCCTTCCCTTCGATAAGGGGCCAGATGATTTCGCTCAATGCCATTCCTGAATGGCGCCCTGAGATCCGCAAGTATGTTCAAGGTGAAGAGATTGTTGTTCCGCCCGGGAAGTATTTCGCCATGGGTGATAATCGCGATCACAGTCAGGACAGCCGCTACTGGGGGTTCGTTGATCGTGACGCCATCATGGGGCGGCCCTTCTTGATTTACTGGTCGGTGGAAGCGAAAAGCAGCGATTATAGCGGTGATAGCACGTTTTGGTCACGATTGACGGGCATTCTTGAGACGGTGGTGCATCTGCCGTCTCGAACGCGATGGAGCCGGATGCTCCGTACCGTGCATTAGGATTTCGATCCTACATTAGGAATCCAGGGACGAACAAACCCTTCGCTACATTCTGGACACGGGCTCGCCCCTACCCTTTTGCGAATGAGTCTGCGAGGCTTCCGAGCGAGATGATCAAGGTGCAAGATTGGCGGAAACCGGCGCTGGTGATCGTAGTTCTCATCATCGCCTTGCAGGCCGGGGTGTCTCTTCTGGCGCGGACCCACCGCGTGCATGCGTACCTAGTCGCACAGCTGGAGAGAGCATTCGGGCGACCCGTGGAGGTCACGAGTTTCGACGCGCGGATTCTGCCGAGTCCGCAACTGGATGCCATCGGTGTGACCGTAGGCGAGGACCCCGCGTTCGGCCACGAATACTTTCTCCGTGCGGAGCGCCTGAGCGCCGGTCTGCGCTGGATGGGACTGCTGAGGGGCCATTTTGAATTTGGAACCATGTCGCTGAACAAGCCGAGTCTGATTCTGGTCCGGAATTCGGAAGGCCGCTGGAACCTGGAGAGGTGGTTGCCGCCGGCTAAGGCCAATCCTGCCCTAAGCGCGCGCGTCTACGGACCGCCCTCGCCGGTTGCTCCCATGAATCGGTTGGAGAAAATCGGATTCGATGAAGGGCGAATCAATTTTAAGACTGGCGATGACAAGTTGCCCTTTGCGTTCACGAGTGTTTCGGGGACTGTGGAGCAGACCTCGCCCGGGCGCTGGCAACTGCAGCTGGAGACCCAGCCGTGGCGGAGCGGAGTTTCGCTGCAATCGGCGGGATCGATCAAAGTGCTCGGCGATGTGGCGGGGACTTCGACGCGGCTGCAGCCCGCAGAAATCACCTTGCATTGGAGCGAGGCGTCGATGGCGGACGTCTTCCGGCTTTTCCGCGGGCAGGATTACGGCGTACGCGGTGCGTTCGCGCTGGATGTCACAGCCAAGAGCGGGATGGCCAAGGAAGATCGACCTGAAGACTGGAAATTCTCAGTGCAGGGACGCGCCCTGCAGATCCATCGCTGGGATTTGACGGAACGTGCCGATAACCCCCGCTTGAATGTGAACGTGATGGGGCGGTGGAACGTCGGCGCGAGGAGCCTGGTCGCAGAAGAAATCGCGGTGGAGGGGCCAAGATCGAATCTCCGCGGCATGTCCCGTCTCGCTGGGGGGAGTGCACCCTCGGCGGAATTGCGGCTGGATTCCATGGGGATTCAGGCCTCGGACTTGTTGGCCTGGTATCGTGCGTTTCATCCAGACGTGGCGGAGGGTGTGACGGCGGAACAGTATTTTACGGGTGGGATGATCTTGCGCGGGTGGCCATTTGCGCTGGAGTCAGCGGCGCTTTCGAGCAGCGGAGGAATCGTGAGAATACCGGGTTTCAGCGAGCCGGTGCGAATTGGTCCGATGAGCGGAGGGCGGCAGCGAGGCGTGCTGACGATTGGGCCGGTGCGGGTCGCACTCGGCGGAGACGTCCGTGATACATTGGCGCCGAAACGGCGCCGTGTGGCGCTGGCCATGGAAAACGCCGCAGACGTGACGTTCGCGCACGATCTAAACACGCAAGCAGGAAGCATCAGCGTCGAAGGAAACTTCAACAAGGCAGAAGATTTTCTAAAGTTGTCTGCGGCGGCCGGGCTGCCGCTGAATCACGGTTGGGAACTGAGCGGGCAAGTGTCCGCGATAACCAATTGGGAATGGAAGCGGCCGTCGGGTGGGCGATGGAATGGAAGGGTTGTTTTCAATAAGGCGAGTTTGACCGTGGCGGGATTGAATCAGCCCCTGAACGTAGTTGAGGGCGCGTTGGATTGGATCGACGGGCGGCGCATAGCACGCGTGATGAGAGTGGAAGGGTTTGGCGGGATGTGGACGGGGAACATCGAGGAGGCGGCAAGGGCCGATGGAGAAAATGGGGCGAATTGGAATTTTCATTTGTATGCGGACCAGTTAAATGCGGCGGACCTGGATCGCTGGGTCGGGCCAAGGGCGCGGCCGAGTTGGCTACAGAGACTTTTGCCCCCGCTGCTCGGCGGATCGGCGCCGAACAGCCCGGCGAGTGAACTGGTCCGCCGCGTGAATGCGGAAGGCGAGCTCGGGATAGCACAGTTGACGATTGAAAAGTTGAAACTCGAACACGTGCTGGCCAAAGGATCCCTGCACGATCTCCAACTCGATGTTCGTGAAGCACAGGCAGAATGGGCGGGCGGCAAAGTGCGGGCAAAGATAAGTGCGAAGTTTTTGCCGCGGCCCCACTATGAAATTGCAGCCGAGTTGGATCGCGTAAACCTGGCGCAGCTCCCCGGGGCGGGCCGAATCGCGGAGCGAGTGGGCGGCGTAGCGTCGGGGACGCTACAGATGAAAACCGAAGGCGTGGGCCGCGACGAACTTTTGGGAAAGCTGGCCGGTCGCGGCGAGTTTCACTTGAACAGGGTGGAGTTTCGCGGCTGGGATGTAAATGCGAGCGTCGAGGACGGCGCGGCACACACGGGAGTTTCGCGTTGGGCCACAGGAGAAGGCTCGGTCCGTTTGCAGGATAGCAGCATCTTGCTGGAGGACTTCCGCCTCGATGGCGGGAAGCAGGTGACGCTCGTGAATGGAACACTCAGCTTCGGGCGCAACGCTGACTTGGCGATCGAAACGGCGAGTGCGCGAAAGAGCAAGGATCGTAACGCGAGTGATTCCGGAGCTGGACATGTGCTGAAGATTTCAGGGCCGCTCGATGGGCCAAAAATCTCGGTGGAACAGGCGGGCGTCCGGCAGCCCGCGGATTGAGCGCCGGACATTTGAATGAAATCGGCTTCTTGAACCATGGAGGAAAACGATCGATGAAGCTTCATGGGCTATTGTGGGCTGCAGTTCTGCTGATTCTAATGCCGCAGGCGAACGCACAGAAACCGTTCACGCTGGAACAGGTGCTGAGCGCTCCGTTCCCGGCGAATTTGACGGCGGCGAAACAGAACAACCGCGTCGCATGGACTCTAAACCAAGAAGGCCGACGGAACATCTGGGTGACCGAAGGGCCGGGATTCATGGCGAGGCAGATCACAAAATACAACGAGGATGATGGGCAGGAGTTATCGGACGTGAGTTTTTCGGCGGACTCCAACACGATTGTCTATGTGCGGGGTCAAGGGAAGAACGCCGCCGGCCAGGTGCCTAACCCTACGAGCGGTCCGGCGGGAACGGAGCAGGCGGTCTGGACGGTGGCGTGGGGCGGCGGCGAGCCGAAGCGCGTGGACGCCGGTCATTCACCGCAGATTTCTTCGCGCGGAACGATCGCCTATGCCAAGGATGGGCAGATCTGGATCGCGCCGTTGGACGGAGCGGAGAAGCTGCAACAACTGGTTGTGCGGGGACAAAACATCGACCCGCACTGGTCTCCGGATGGGAGCCAACTGGCGTTTGTTTCGGCGCGAAACGATCACGCGTTCATCGGTGTTTGCGACGTTCGCGCGAAGACCGTGCATTTCATGGCGCCGTCTGTGGATTCAGACGGTAATCCCGCGTGGTCGATGGACGGGAAGCGCATCGCCTTCGTGCGGCGACCGGCGGAGGCAAGGGACGCGCCGCAGGGCTACTTTATTGCACCGGATAAGCCGCATCCGTGGGCCATCTGGGTGGCGGACGCCGCCGCGGGAACGGCAAGAGAAATATGGCACAGCAGCGCGACGCTGCAGGGATCGTTTCCCTATATGGCAGAAGACACCGGCGGCGGGGTAATCAATTGGGCCGCGAACAACCAACTAGTGATCGCATCGGAGGAAGACGGCTGGCAGCATCTGTATGCGCTGCCCGTAGACGGCGGTGTCCCGAAGTTGCTAACGCCCGGAAATTGTGAAGTGGAGCAATGGTCGTTCACGCCGGACAAGAAGGCGGTTTTGTTCAGCTCGAATTGTAACGACATCGACCGCCGGCATTTGTGGAGAGCGTATGCGTCTGGCGGAGAAGTGAGGCGACTGACGAGCGGAGAAGGGGTTGAATGGAGCCCCTTGGCACTCAGTGACGGGCAAAAATATGTTTATCTTGGCTCCAATGCAAAGCATCCGGCACGAGCTTTTCTGAGTGACTTGGCAGGAGACTCGCTGACGGCGCCGTTCGCCGGCGAGACGTGGCCCGAGGATTTTCCTTCGGATCTCCTGGTCGCACCGCGACAAGTCATTTTCAAATCAGCCGACGGAGTCGAATTACACGCGCAACTTTTTCTGCCGGCCGGGATCAAAGCGGGCGAGAAACGTCCCGCGCTGATTTTTCTGCACGGCGGGCCGATGCGGCAGATGCTCCTCGGCTGGCACTACATGTACTACTACTCGAATTCCTATTCGATGAATCAGTACCTCGTGAGCCGCGGATACATTGTCTTGGCGCTGAATTATCGCAGCGGGATCGGCTACGGCCGGGCGTTTCGAGAAGCCCAAGGCCGCGCTGGGCGTGGCGCGACGGAATATCAGGACGTGGTGGCGGCGGGCAAATATTTGCTGGGCCCCAGCGATGTCGACGCAAAACGCATCGGATTGTGGGGCGGAAGCTATGGCGGCTATTTGACGGCGCTCGGCTTGGGGCGCAATTCCGATTTGTTCGCGGCAGGTGTGGACCTCCATGGCGTACACGATTGGCCCACCGACAACTGGGACGGAAAGAATGTCCCCACAGAGCTCAACAAGCTCGCGCACGATTCTTCACCCGTGACCTCGGTGAACACCTGGAAGTCACCGGTGCTCTTCATCCATGGCGACGACGACCGCAACGTCTATTTCACGCAGACGGTGGACCTCGTGGCACGGCTCCGCGAGAAGGGCGTGGAGATTGAACAGCTGGTTTTCCCCGATGACGTGCACGATTTCCTGCTGCACAGAAATTGGCTGGCGGCGTATCACGCGGCAAGTGATTTCTTCGATCGGCACTTCAAAACTCCCGGAAATTGAAAATCCATTTGTAACCGGTGATCACACGCGGAGAGGCCTCCGAAGACTCGCGAAGCACTAGCAGATGCCATGAGGCGCATACTACAACGGATTGCTGGGTTGTTGCTTCTTGCGGCCACCGCTCTCTCGGCCGGCGACAGGCACGTCCATCTCCTGCCCAAATTGCAACCCGGCCAAACCTTCACCTATCTCATCCGATTTCAGAGTGACAAGGCCGTTAAGACCGAAAGCAAAGTTGTCGCGCCCATGGCTCCGAATGCGGCGCAGATCGATGCGCACGGATTGCTGCTGGTTGAGGTCTTGGATGTACAACAAACAGGCGCCAAGGCAATGATTCACGCGAGGGGTCAGTTTCTGATTCTGGACTCTGGTGTGTGGTCGAAGAAGCCCGGTGACAAGCAGCCCGATTGGGATAGACAGCGTGTGGATCCACACGGCAAGAGCATCGAGTTCTCAATTTCTCCAGACGGCTCGGTGAACGAAGTAAAAGGTCTGGATTCTCTTTTTCCCGAGCAGCAGCAGGCCTGGCAGCAGTGGGTGGCCCGTTTTGCGCTGGCGTGGACGCTTCCTGCAAACGGAATGAAGTGCGGCGAAAAATGGAGGTCAGACCAAGCGGAACAAGCAGGCGCGCCAATTTCGGGACTGAATTGGGCGCGGGAGTCGATGTATGTGAGAGATGAGCCATGCCAGGCGAGTCAGCTTTCGATTTTCGGCGATATCTCGACCTCCAGCGGTGCTCCCGATACCTGTGCGGTGCTGCTCACGACGGCAACGCTGAAACAGAAATCGTCATCGAAAGATGCGACCCCCGAAGATTTCAAACTTCACGAGTTGCGGACCATGGGAACGGCGAAAGGCAACAACGAGATCATCACGTATATTTCGCTGAAGAGCGGCCTGGTCGTGCGCGCAACGGAAGAGACTAGGCAATTCATGGATGTTGTGGTGGCGAAAGCCGATGGCTCGAACCGCGTGCACTACAACGTGGACGCGAAGAGCCACTCGGAAGTATTACTAGTTACGGAAACGTCGCTAAATCGTCCCTGATTCGAAACTGCCGGCACGTTTCCTTATCGAAAGCAGAATTTGCTTGCCGGAGTATAATGGAGGTTTCGCCAGAGGCCTGTAGCCTTACCGGAGACCCTTTCCATGAAATTCAAACTGCACAGCAATTATCAGCCGCGCGGCGACCAACCCGCGGCGATTGACCAGCTCTATGGCGGGGTGGAAGCCGGCGAGAAGCACCAGGTGCTTCTCGGCGTGACCGGGTCGGGCAAGACCTTCACCATGGCAAAGTTGATTGAACAAGCCGATCGTCCGGCGCTGGTGCTGGCGCACAACAAGACTCTGGCTGCGCAGCTCTATCACGAGTTCAAGGGTTTCTTTCCGGAGAACGCCGTCGAATATTTCGTCAGCTATTACGATTTTTACCAGCCCGAAGCGTATGTTCCCTCCGCGGATATCTACATCGACAAGGAAGCCACCATCAACGATGAGCTGGACAAGCTGCGCATGAGCGCGACGCGTTCCCTTTTCGAGCGCCGCGATGTTGTGATCGTGGCATCGGTGTCGTGCATTTATGGCCTGGGCTCGCCAGAAGCGTATTACGGCATGCTCGTCATGCTTGAAAAAGGGCAGCAGACGTCGCGCGAAGCGCTGTTGCGAAAGTTGGTCGATATTCAGTACGACCGCAGCGAGGACTTGCGGCGCGGCACGTTTCGCGTGCGCGGAGACATGATCGAGATTTATCCCACCTACGAAGACCAGGGTTATCGCATCGAGATGTGGGGCGACCAGATCGATGCGCTGCGGCAGATTGATCCGCTGACCGGGGAGGTGCGCGCGGGGCAGGAGGATTTGTCGCGCGTGCCGATCTATCCGAAGACCCACTACGTGATGCCGCAGGAGCAGCGGGACCGCGCCATTGTGAGCATTCAGGAAGAGCTTTGGTGGTGGAAGAAGGAGATGGAGAAGCAGGGAAAATTTGTCGAGGCGCAGCGCGTCGCGCAGCGAACCATGTTTGACATCGAAATGATGCGCACCATAGGCTACTGTCACGGCATCGAGAATTATTCGCGTCATTTGAGCGGCCGTTTGCCTGGCGAAGCGCCGCCCACGCTGCTAGATTACGTGCCGCAGGATTACCTCTTGTTTATTGACGAATCGCATCAGACGGTCGGGCAGGTGCGCGGAATGTTTAACGGTGACCGCGCGCGCAAACAGACGCTAGTGGATTACGGCTTTCGCATGCCTTCGGCGCTGGATAACCGGCCGCTGACGTTTGAGGAATTCGAGCACCGCATCAATCAGGTCGTGTACGTGTCCGCAACGCCCGGGCCGTATGAGCTGACAAAAGCAGGCGGCGTAGTCGTGGAGCAGGTCATTCGTCCGACAGGGCTAGTGGACCCGCAGGTGGAAATTCGTCCGGTGAAGGGCCAGGTGGATGACCTTCTGGAAGAGATTCGCGTGCGCGCGGAGAAGAACGAGCGTGTGCTGGTTACCACGCTGACGAAGCGCATGGCAGAGGATTTGTCCGAGTATTTTACCGAGATCGGCGTCAGGTGCCGCTATCTGCACTCGGAAGTGGAAACGCTGGATCGCATCAAGATCTTGCGCGACTTGCGGCGCGGAGAATTTGATGTGCTCATCGGCATCAACTTGTTGCGCGAGGGATTGGATTTACCGGAAGTATCGCTCGTGGCCATCTTGGATGCGGACAAAGAGGGGTTCTTGCGAAGCACGACGTCTCTGATCCAGACGATTGGACGATGCGCCCGGCACATCGAGGGAAGAGCGATTCTCTACGCAGACCGGCGGACCGACTCGATGAATCAAGCCATCGACGAAACCAACCGGCGGCGCGCGAAGCAAGTCACCTACAACAAAGAGAACAACATCACCCCGATGTCGATCATCAAGTCTGTGGATATGGAACTGGCCAGAATCGTCGAGGCGGATTACGTGACCGTTCCGGTGGACGACGCCACCCTCGACGCAGCTGCGGCGAACATCAAAAGCGAACAGCAACTCGCGGAGATGCTGCAGCAGCTGGAAACGCAAATGCGCGAGGCCGCCAAAAAGTTTGAATTCGAAAAGGCGGCTCAGCTCCGCGACCGCATCCGTTCCCTAAAACAAAAAGATGTAGCAGGCCTGTTTTCAGTGGAAGCCACCCCTGCGCCGGCGGAGCGGGCAGACTAAACAACGCCGCGCTTCAGCTCCTCCAGCGGATAAAACGTGTCACGCCAAACGATGCCGCCCTGCCTGAGCGTAACAATGGTCGAGCGGAGCAGCATGTAGTTGAAGAGAATCGCTCCGAGAGGATGCGTGAACGCGTACAACGGCGAAACCCGCATGCCGATGTCCACGCCCGTGTGGAAGCAGAGCGCGATGACCAACGCGATTACGGCGAAAATGCGACTCCACCCGTGGCCGAAGAGAATCCCGAAGACTGGTGCTACGTTCATGAGCAGAACACCGGAGACGGCGATCGCCACGAGCGGCACGCTGTACCCTGCGCCGGCGAAAAAATTTTTAGTGACGCCGCGAATGATATTGCTAAGACCGACGTGCCACCGGACAACGACGAAATCCTGCGCAATTCCCGCCTCGGAACGAAAGCCCGATTGCTTGACGATTTTTCCCAATTTCATGTCATCCACCACTTCCATGGCCAGGCGGCAATGCGTGCCACTGGCTTCATAGGCGGTGCGCTTGAGGAGTTGGAACGCGCCAACACCGATATAGGCGCGCGAATTCGGATGGGTCACGCGATAAGGATCCGTGACTATATGAAATGCCATACCAAAAAAGGTAATAAGCACAGTCTCCCAGAAGCCGACCATTTCGACATCGCCCATGAGCGTGAGGTGCTCCAGGTTTCGCGCTTTCGAGAGGGCTATGGCGCGGCGCAGGACATCGCGCTTGAAACGCACATCGGCGTCAGTGAACAGCAACCAATCGCCAGTTGAGGCTTCGTACGCTTTCTGGAGCGCGTGAGGTTTACCAAGCCAGCCGGCAGGTAGTTGCGTGATATGCACAACACGAAGCCGCGTATGCGCGGCGGCGAATTCGTCGAGGATGCGGCCGGTAGCATCGTGCGAGCGGTCATCAACGGCGATGACTTCCAGACCTGGATAATCGATATCCATCAGCGTGACGAGTGCGGCTGGCAGTTTTTCTTCTTCGTCACGCGCGGCGAAGAGAATTGAGATGCGCGGGCAATCGGCGTCGGAGGCCGGCGCGAAATCCCTGATCCAGGGGAGGCGAATGGCGCCATAGGCAACGCGGAGACCGCGGGTGAGCCAGAAAAACGCGACGAAACCAAAAAGAACGAGTCCGAAAAGGTGCATGGAAATTGGTGCCAGCGTTGTCCCCAGGTTATGCTAACACGAGATGGAAAAGACCCTTGCCATCATCGGTGCAGGACGCGTGGGGCGCATGCTGGGACGCGGGTTGCGCGAACTGGGGTGGAAGATTGGCGCGGTCGTTACGCGCGGCGAGGCGAGCGCGCGACGTGCTGTCCGGTTTATTGGGGCAGGGAAGGCCGATCTGGACGCACTTCTAGGATCGCCGAAAGAATTTGCGCATGCGTATGAAGCGCTGAGCCTCCTGGCAGCGCGGGTGCTCGCACAAGATAGAGCCGGCTTGCTGGCCGAATTGGAAAAGAATTCTGTGGAAGAGAAACTAAAAACAAAGGTGATAGGGGGCAACGCGTGAAACAACTGCAGATTGCGATGGAAAGCACCACGCTGGCGAACGGATTGAAAGTCGTAATTGCCCCGGATTCGACCGCACCTGTGGTGACCGTCGGGGTGTACTACAAAATTGGCTTTCGCCTCGAGCCGCGGGGGCGCAGCGGGTTCGCGCACCTGTTCGAACACATGATGTTCCAGGGTTCCGCGAATGCTCCAAAGATGCAGCACATCAAGCTGATCAATTCAAGCGGCGGCGTGCTCAACGGGTCGACGAGCTATGACGTAACAAATTATTACCAGGCTGTCCCTTCGAATGCCCTGGAGCGCATCTTGTGGCTCGAAGCCGACCGCATGCGCGCGTTGAAAGTCGATGACGAAAATCTCAAAAACCAGCGCGACGTTGTGAAGGAAGAAGTCCGCGTCAACGTAATGAATCAACCCTACGGTGGATTTCCCTGGCTGGATATGCCGCCGGTGGCGTTTCGCAATTGGGCGAACGCACACAATTTCTACGGTGATTTTGCTGATTTGGATGCAGCCGATTTAGCCGATGTGCAGGCTTTCTTCAACACTTACTACGTCCCCAATAATGCCGCGCTACTGGTGCTCGGCGACGTGAAAGCGGCGGAAGGCATCGCGCTGGCGAAAAAATATTTTGCGACCATACCAGCCGGGGCGGCGCCGCACTTTGCCGATCCCACGGAACCGGAGCAGACCGAAGAGCGGCATGGATTCGTGGCGGAAAAATTCGGCACGCTGCCCGCCATGGCCATCGGATACCTAATGCCCAAGCGACGGACACCCGACTGGTGCGCGATGGCGCTACTGGATCAGGCTCTGCACGGCGGGCGTGCTGGGCGCCTGTACCGCGACCTGGTCTTGGAGAAGCAAATCGCCGTGGAGGCCGACGGCGGCATCGATGACATTTTTGGATACAACGGGCCGACGCAAATGACCACCCGCATCCTGCACAAGCCGGAGTTCACTAACGAAACGGCGCTTGCGGCCTTTGATCTCGTGATCCGCGAAGTGCTGGAAAACGGCATCAGTGCCGACGAACTGGAGCAGCTGAAAGTGAAATGGCGCTCGGACTATTACGCCACGCTGGAAGGTGGCCGAGGTGGTTACATGCCGAAGTACGGGCTGATGCACTTGTTGGCATGCTTCACGCTTTTCGACGATGAACCGCAACTCGTGAACACTATTCTGGAAGGCTTTCTCAACGTGACACGCGAGGAAATTCAGGTCGCAGGGAAAAAATATTTGAGAAAAGAAAAGCGCGCCATTGTTTTTCGCAAGCCGGTGAAAGCTGGTTCACCCGCAGATGCGGACGCGGAGGAGGCGGCATAATGGCCACTCGCACAGTGGAAGTGGCGGCGGGCGTGCCGGAGCTGGCGGCCGAGCGCGCGGTGACCTGGCCGAAGCGCACAAAGGCGCGGCTTTCGAACGGGCTTGAGGCGATACTCGCGGAATCGCATTCCATTCCCAAGTTTCATGGGGAATTGTTTTTCCGCTCTGGAAACGCGGCATTTGCAGATCGCACTCCTGGATTGGCAGAAATGACCGCAACCGTAGTCCGCACCGGAACGGCGAAGCGCGTGAGCCGCCAGATCGAAGAAGATTTGCGGCGCATCGGGGCGGACCTGTCTTCGAGCGCGGGAGCGGATACCAGCGCAATTTCGTTCGCCGGACTGGCGGAATTTTCGGAACCGCTGATGGGCATGGTGAATGAGTTGGCGCGGGAGGCGGCGTTTCCGGATGCCGAATTCGAACGCGAGCGGCGGCAGAAACTGGAAGAAGTGAAACTCGAGCGCACCCAGCCGGGATTCCTGGCGAGTGAGCGGCTCCGAAAAGTTTTGTTTGGCGTGCACCCCTATGGGCAAGTCTCGCCAAGCGAAGCGCAGGTGGCCGCTTACAAGCGCGAAGATTTGCAAGCTGTGTACCGCGAATCGTATACGCCCGAAAATGCTCTTCTCCTGCTCGTCGGAGATTTTGACTCCCAAGAGATGTTGAAGACCGCTGAAAAAGTTTTCGGCGGGTGGAAAGGCGTGAAGCCCGCAGCAAAAACTTTTGCAGCGCCCCCGAATCCGCGCGGGCGGCGCGTGTATCTGGTGCACGTGCCGGGAGCGGTTCAGACGCAAGTCCTGGCGGGCTGCCACGCCATTACGCGGAAGCATCCGGACTGGGTGAAGCTGGGGCTTACGAACAGTTTGTACGGTGGAGCATTTAATTCCCGGCTAGTAATGAATATCCGCGAAGATAAGGGTTATACCTATAGCCCGCGCAGCAGTGTAAATGCGCTGCGGCAACATGGTTATTTTTCGGTTTCGGCCGCCGTGCGAAATGATGTTGTGGCGGCATCGCTGACGGAGATTTTTTATGAAATGGACAATTTACGGTCCGTACCGGTGCCAACGGCGGAATTGGCCGACGCGCAAAATTACTTGAGCGGGATCTTTTCCATGGGGCTGGCAACGCAAGATGGCTTGTTGTCGCAACTCTCCACGGTGGCGCTGAACGAATTGCCGGATGACTACCTCGAAACATATCGCCAGAGAGTTCGCGCACTGACGCCAGAGGATCTCCTCGCAACGGCGCGCAAGTATCTCGACTCCGCAAACATGCAAATCGTCGTTGTCGGCGATCGCGCACAAATTGAGGAGCAAGCGGCCCTCTTCGGCGAAGTTGAAGTCTGCGACGCCCAGGGCGCGCGGCTGAGGTAGCCTTCTGACTCGTCCCTATTAGATTTAGAGATATATCTGATCATTATATCTACGCCATGGGGTGGCGATTCCTCGCAATTCGCATTCTCCTCATTCTGTGCCTACTTTTCGGCACTTGTGCGTTCGCCAAGAAAAAATCGCCGGCGCAGCCGGTAAACCTCAAATTCGGCGACAGCGGAAGAACTGCAACGAGTGCCGGGAATCGGGCCAGCAACGGCGAAAAAAAATCTTGCAGCTGCGGAAGTCGTAAGGCGGGTTCAGGAGCGTTGACGATTTGCTCGCGATGTGCGGGCTCGGGGGAAAGTCGCTTGAAATAATGCGCAAGTATTTGACGGTCGGAAAAGCGACGGCACCAAAGTCCGCGACGCCATCGACGAAGTCCACCGCGCCGCGCCCGCGGAAAAGCCATCCGGCAAACCATAAGATTATTTCCCGCTCGCTCGAAATGACGGATGGGGAAGACGCGCAACGGAGCCGAGGGGTTGCTGTGTTCAGAATGACGCGGGGACGAAAATTGTTTCCATTCACGCCGCTTGCTGGGCAGAGCGGGGCAAGCCCCTCCCCTACATCACAGGAACGAAAACCGGGAGAGCTGTTCCTCACAGCACCTGATGCGTGGGCTTGGGTTGATCGACGCGCAAAGGCACTTGGTCGGCGATGCGGATGCCGTAGCCCTCGAGGGCGACAACTTTCTTCGGATGATTGGTGAGAACACGAATGTCCTTGAGGCCAAGGTCGATCAGGATTTGCGCGCCAATGCCGCTTTCGTGCTGCACCATGCGCTGGCGCGCAGGCTCGCGATCGAGCTGACCACGCTTGTGGAAATGAATCTGGGGAAGCGCGCCGAGTTCTTCGGCGGTTTCGACGCTGAAGCCGCGTCCGGTGTGGTGGAGGTAAAGAAAGACGCCGCGGTCTTCTTTGGCGATGGCTGCCAGCGAGCGCGAGACAAGTTCGCTGCAGTCGCAAGCGGTGGAACCGAAAACGTCGCCGGTGAGGCAGTGCGAATGGACGCGCACCAGCGCCGGCTCCGCGCCTTCCAGATCGCCACGCACGAGAGCAACGTGCTGATCGTGGTCTACATCGCTCGCATAGGCGATCATGCGGAAGTTGCCGAAGCGCGTGGGCAGGACCGCTTCGGCCACGCGCCGGACATAGCGCTCATGTTGCATGCGGTAGCGAATGAGGTCTGCCACGGTGAGCATCTTCAGGTTGTGTTCCTTGCAAAATTCGACGAGCTGCGGCACACGGGACATGGTGCCGTCGTCACCCATGATTTCGCAGATGACGCCAGCAGGAGTCAGCCCAGCGATGCGCGCGAGATCGACACAAGCCTCGGTTTGGCCGGCGCGGACCAGCACGCCGCCTCTGCGCGCGCGCAGCGGGAAAATGTGTCCCGGGCGCGCGAGATCCTGCGGCTTGGTCTTAGGATCAATGGCTGTCAGGATGGTGATGGCGCGGTCGGAAGCGCTGATGCCCGTGGTGACGCCGACGCGCGCGTCCACGGCTTCGGTGAAGGCAGTGCCGTGAACGGAAGTGTTGATGGGCGACATGAGCGGCAGGTGGAGCTCGTCGCAACGCTCTTCGGTGAGGGGCATACAGATCAGGCCGCGGCCATACTTGGCCATGAAGTTGATGGCGTCGGGAGTGATCTTTTCAGCGGCCATGGCGAGGTCGCCTTCGTTTTCGCGGTCCTCATCGTCGACGAGGACGACCATGCGGCCCTGGCGAATCTCTTCCACGGCTTCTTCGACGGTGGCGAACATTTTAGACATGTCTCTCATGAGAAAAGGATAGAGGGAAGGAGGTAACGATGTAAAGAAGCATGGGAAGGGGGAGGAAGAGGGACAGGGGGCAGGAGGACGGTGGAATAGGCGGTCGAAACCCCAGAGGGGGGTACACCCCCGGCATTTTGGCAAGAGCAGAGAAATGAAAATGGAATGAGTAAGAATGAAAACTCGAGCGAAAAGCAGAGCCACGTTTTCAAACGCCGAAAAAATGGGCCGTACAAAATCGGTAGGGCCGGCCTCGGAAGGCCGGCCCTACGGGAGCCAGTGGCGGACGAGTTGGAAGAGGGCGGCACCGAAGAGAGCGGCGCCGGGGATGGTCAGGACCCAGGCGTATACGATGCGGCCGGTGACGCCCCAGCGGACGGCGGAGAGGCGGCGAGTAGCACCGACGCCGACGATGGCGCCCGTGATGGTGTGGGTGGTGCTGACGGGGATGCCGAAGACGGCGTTAGAGACGAGGGTGAGGCCGCCGGCGGTTTCCGCAGCAAAGCCCCCGAAGGGAGTGAGTTTGGTGATGCGCTGGCCCATGGTTTTGATAATGCGCCATCCCCCGGCCATGGTGCCGCCGCCCATGGCCAAGTGGCAGCAGATGATGACCCAGTAGGGAACGGCGAAGGACTTGAGTAGGCCACCGGCGACGAGCGCCGTGGTGATGATGCCCATGCCCTTTTGTGAGTCATTGGTGCCGTGGCCGAGGCTGAAGAGCGCGGCGGAGAGCAGCTGCAAGTGGCGGAACCAGCGATCGACTTTGAGCGGGCGCTGGCGGCGAACGATCCAACTGGTGAGGATGGTCAAAAGGATGGCGAGAATCATGCCAATGACCGGCGAGAGGAAGATGAAAGTGACCGGTTTGATCCAACCATGTAGGATCAGCGCCTTGAAGCCGGAGAGGGCGACGGCGGCGCCGCCATAGCCACCGATGAGGGCGTGGGAGGAACTGGTAGGCAGGCCGAGGATGAGGGTGATGAGGTTCCAGGCGATCGCGGCGAGCAGGCCAGCGAGAAGGACTTGCTGGTTGATGAGCTCGATGTGAATCATGCCCTTGCCGATGGTGCTGGCGACGGCGGTGCCGAAAACGAAGGCGGCGATGAAGTTCCAGAAGGCGGCCCAAGCCACGGCGCGAAAGGGCGTGAGGACGCGCGTAGAGACCACCGTGGCGATGGAATTGGCGGCGTCATGCCAGCCGTTGGAGAATTCGAAGGCCAGAGTGAGGAAGATGACGATAAGGAGGAGGGAGAAGCTAGTCAAGAGAGGAAACCCCCCGAGGAGGAGGTACAGGAGATTAAGGAAGTAAATGAGATTACGAATAGGCGAACCTGGACTTTGCAAATACAGCTTGGAGGAGTAGGCGGCATCACGGTTCAGGCAGATTTCAGGATGACACCTTCGATGACGTTGGCAACGTCTTCGCATTTGTCCACGGCAGTTTCAATGACTTCGAAGATTTCTTTCCACTTGATGATTTGGACGGAGTCTTTTTCTTCGTCGAAGAGCTGGGCAATAAGGGTGCGGCAGAGGCGGTCGCTGTCGTTTTCGTAGCGGTTGATTTCGATACAGTGCTTGACGGCCTGCTGGGGCGTCTCGAGGGCGCGAACGGCGAGATCGACTTCGGCCGTGGCGGAAACAAGGACCTTGACGAGGTCTATGGTGCCGGTGCGGACGGTGTCCACGCGGTAGAGGACGAAGCGGCTGGCGGCGGCGTCAATGAGGTCGATGACGTCGTCGAGGCGGGTGCAGAGCTCGTAAATGTCTTCACGGTCAAATGGCGTGATGAAGGTCTGGTTCAGCTTGGTGAAGAGTGCGTGAGTGATCTCGTCGCCTTCGTGCTCGATGGCTTTGACGATTTGCACTTGTTCCGGGACGCCGGTGTAGTGCGAGAGCATTTTAAGGAGGGCATCGGCGCCCACGTGGATATTGGCTGCTTGCTTTGCAAAAAGGTCAAAGAAACCCTCTTCGCGCGGCAAGAACCGCTGCAAAAGTCCTGGCATAAGACTCTCCCCTGAGGAGTCTCTGGTGAGGCGTATGGACGATATCAGAGGCGGGAGACCGTAGGCAAGCGAGTAGAGCGGGAGCATTCGATCCAGCCGATTTATGAGATTTCGTGTATCCGCTCGTTACCCATCTCCATGTAGAGGAACGCCTTCAAAATGCCTGTGACGGGACCACCTACAACTTCAACATCACTGTTGATGTGCATTGGGAAGATTCTATCTGCCTTGCGGCCCAGCCTTTCATAGTTTTGCGCCAGGTCTTTTCTGGTGGGTTTGGGGACGCCATACCAGAATGACACCGACCCGTCGGGAGTGATAATTTGAGGCTGGACGGTTGCAAATCCTGTGAACTCAGCGACGGAGGCGTGACACAACTGAACATTGTGGTCCCATCGGCCAGAGTGAAGCGGGCTCTGACTAGGAGCGTGCCTTCACCTGGATCCGCAGGTCCAGCGGCTGAATATGGGCGCACAGTGGCCTCGTCCTGGCCTTCCTCGCCCTCTTCGTCTAACGCAGATTCTCAGATCAGATGCTGTTCGAGATCTTCACAAGCGTGAGCTCGTATGCCTGCTTACGGATGCGCATTCCGGCTCTCCCGCGATGGTCGCCTGCCATCAAGCCACTGGATAGCACCAAAATCGCAATGCCGGAGTTAAGCAGTCAAAGAAAAAAGGGCGTTCCGGTTGTCCGGGACGCCTTTTGGGATTGAGGTTACGGGCGACGAACGAGCTGGAGAACTTAATACATGCCGCCTGCGCCGGGGCTCGGGCAGCGGCTGCCTTCTCATCTTCTTCCTCGATGTCGGAGATGAAGGCTTCGATGGTGAGCATGAATGAGGCCGAACGAGGGACGCCGCCCTCTGCAAGGTGGCATGTCGAACGAAGAGATCCCTATCCGATCTGGAGACGAGCCTGATGGGGGTAAGTCGACAGGCACTCATAACTTCAACAGAATCAGCGTCCTCATGGCTAATTTACATGCAACTTAGATTATGTTTATCTGAAATTTCCCAAAATTTATAATTCATTGACATGTACTTTCAACGTGTGGTATGGGAAAGCCCCTAAGCGAGTGGTAGCGATTCGCAGGGCACGCAGGACAGAAGCTGAATTCGCCCTAATGCCCATTCAGGCGTGTCGCCTCCAGAATGGAGAGTCAACTATGAGGAGCAGGGTACGATTTTGCCTTGGGGTGGTTGCGTGCTTGCTGCTCTGTGATCCGGGGACGTGGTCGCAAAGAACGACGGGCTCGCTTTCGGGGCAGGTGTTGGACCCCAGCGGTGCCGCGGTTGCCGGAGCAAAGGTCAAAATTGCAAACGATGAGAGGGGCTTCAAGTTGGAGATCACTTCGGAAGAAGATGGGACCTTCAGCGCTCCAGATCTCGTGCCCGGAAACTACAAAGTTTCAGTGCAACACGCTGGATTCAAGACTCACGCAACCACGGTGGTGGTGCGCGTAAACGTAACAACCTCAATCGTTGCGAAGCTGGAGATGGGCGAAGTAAGCATGATGGTGAACGTCGAGAGCGGGGCCATCACCGTGGACACTTCGAAGGCCACGGTACAGGGAGTCATCACCGGGGATCAGATTGATCGTTTGCCGTTGAACGGACGCAACTTCCTCGATTTGGCCACGCAGGAGCCCGGCGTGCAGACCGTGGACGGGGGAACATTTGATCCTACGAAAAACCAGATGGTGGGAGTTTCGATTGGCGGGCGGTCCGGCCGGTCCACGCGGATTCAGGTTGATGGCGTGGACATCACCGATGAAACCGTGGGAACCACGGTTGCCAACATTTCAAACGAGTCCATCCAGGAGTTCAGCATCAGCCAGTCATCACTCGATGCCAGCACCGATCTAACCTCGACCGGGAGCGTGAATATCGTCACGAAAAGCGGCACCAACTCCCTGCATGGCTCCGGATTCGGATTTTTCCGGGACTCGGAGTACGCCGCCGATCAGCGGCTGACCAAGTCTGGACCGAAGCCGCCGTCTTCGCGGCGCAACTACGGCGGGCGGCTGGGCGGGCCTATCTTCAAGAACCGGATCTTTTGGAACCTCGATTACGAGAAACTACAGCAGGCCGACCAGCGCGTGACGAACGTGCCGGAGTTCCCGCAGTTCACCGGGAACTTCGCGGTACCGTTGACCGAACGGATGGGAAGCGGTCGGGCGGATTGGGTGATTAGCAACCGGCTCAACGCCTTCTACCGTTTTCAGCATGACGACAACTTTGGAGTGACGGGTTTCGGTGGGAGAGACCTGGCAGCGTTTTCCAACCTGAATAACACCAACTTCCATGTCGTGGGAGCGGACTTTCACACGAACCGCTGGAGCCATGGCGTGCGATTCTCCTACGTGAACTTCAACAATTTCATCGTGGACGCCGACTCTGCCGCAGGAACACCATCCACACTGGACCCGGCAGGGAAACCTGTTTTGGTCCGGATCACGGGCCGTTTGCAGGATGCAGGGCCGGATCTGCTGGCTCCCCAGCAAACCTTTCAGGACAACAAGCAGATTAAATACGACGCCAGCGTGATCTTTGGGCGACACACGCTGTCGTTTGGCGCGGAATACAACCACATTGCGCAGTTTGTTTTCGCGTCGTTCTTTGGACTGGCGCCGCGCATCCGGAGCAGCTACAACGCCACAACAATTGCGTTTGCCAATGGCAATCCCTTCAGCTCGCAGGGTGCGCTTGATCCCTTAAATTTCCAGGTCAACCAAATCGTGTTGGGCAATGGGTTGGGGTTCTTCAGCGAGAAAGCGGCGCTGGGATTCCCCCACGGCGGCTCGGTGAATCATCGGCTGGGTTTCTACGCGCAGGATAATTTCAAGTTGACGCCTCACTTTACGCTCAATTATGGAATGCGCTACAACTGGAACAGTTCGCTTTCGAACCACGACCTCGAGCGGACTGCGCTACTTGGAGTTTTTGATCCTTCATTGGCCGGATTCCCCCGGCGGGACGCCAATGACTTTGGCCCGCAAGCCGGTTTCGCTTGGAACGTCTTCGGCGACGGGAAAACCGTGATTCGCGGCGGAGCGGGGATCTTCTACGAGACAAATATTTTCAACAATCTTCTGTTTGACCGTGTTTTGATGGTTCCGCCAGGACTGGGGAATGATACGCCGGTCATCACCGGCGGAGCTCCCTTCCTGATTGATCCAGGTACTGGCGCCGTGCTCTTTAACTTCGGACCAGCGGTACTCGCCGGCGCCAACCCGAACTTCCCGGCAGGGGTTCCCGCGGACTGCATAGGCTTGCCAAACAACAGCTGCATCGGCGCCGCCATCGGGAAAGTAATTCCGTTCGCCCAGCAGGGTCAGCAGTTGATCCAGCAGTCGAGCGCGGCTTTGGCGGCAAACTGGCCACAGCCGGGAGTTCCACCCTTGTTCAATCAAACCCTGGATACGGAAGGCAGCGTGCTTGATAATAACTACAAAACGCCTTACGGCATGCAGTTCAACATCGGCGTTCAACGGGAGCTTAAGCCGGGGTTGGTGCTGTCCCTCGATTATGTGCGCAATCGGGGGGTGCACTTCAACCAGGTTCGCGACCGGAACCGCCTCGGCGCAGCGAATACGCTTAACGTGCCAACGGCGATAGCGGCAATCAACGCGACATGGTGCAGCTTTTTCCCGCCGACTCCTCCGAACCCCTGCACGCCACCGTCTTCCACGTCAACAGCGATCGACGATGTCATCGGAGCAAAGGGAACAATCAGCGACTTTGCCGATAACGGTCTCGGTGCGGGGAGCGGGGTGGACGGGTTTGCCTTCAGCGGGCAGAACCGCAACTTCCGCGGGATCGGAATCATCGAGCCGATCGGGTTGTCGCTCTATCAAGCACTGCAGTTCCGGCTGCGGGGCGATGTGGGGCGGTGGGGGCCCTTCAAACGTTTGACAACAAACGTAACCTATGCACTCGGCCGCTTCGAATCTACGGGCGTAGATCAGGACTTCCTTTCAGCCTCCGCATTCAATGACCGACCGACGCAATTCTTTGGGCCCGCTAACGAGGACCGGCTGCACCAGATTGGCTTCAGCTTTTTGGTGGACCTGCCTTGGGGCGTCCGCGTGAACTCTGGAACAAAGATCAAGAGCGGGCTGGCCAGCTCGATGTTTCTCCCTCTAACCACCGGGGGCGCGGATGAGATTTACTTCTCCGATCTCGATGGCGACGGCGTAACGGAAGACCCGCTTACGGGCACCAACCGGGGTTCGTTCACGACTAACCGAGTCACCGCAGGCAACGTGAACAAGCTCATTAATAAATATAACTCAACCGTAGCGGGCACTCTGGGTCCCGCCGCTCTGGCGCTGGTTCAGGCGGGTCTGTTCTCACCGGGACAGCTGACTTCACTGGGTGCCGTGCTGACCGCGGTCCAACCTGCGCCGGCGGGGCAGGTGAACAACGACTGGTTCTACAACACCGACATTCGTGTCTCGAAAGTGGTTAAGATCCGTGAACGACTAACGATTGAACCGATGGTCGAGTGCTTTAACCTGTTCAATATTGCCAACTATGCCCGGCTCAATACAATTCTTGATGGCGGACCGGGAGACGTCAATGGAACGCCGAAGGGCAAGGAACCTACTCGGGTGGGCCAGGGTTCCGGGTCTTTTTCACCCGGAGTTCAACGAGCCTTCCAGTTCGGGATCCGCGTGAGCTTCTAGGCGAATGTTTTCAGCGCTGGATCGAAGCCCTGGTTTTCCGAGGGAAGGGCAGGTAGTCCAGCTCCAGAACAACAGGCAATTTGAAGAGAAAAGGGCGTCCCGGATCGCACCGGGACGCCCTTTTGGATTGAGGTTACGGGCGAGCTGGAGAACTTAGTACATGCCGCCCATGCCGCCTGCGCCGGGGGCTCCGGCGGCGGCTGCCTTCTTGTCTTCTTCCTTGATGTCGGCGATGAGGGCTTCGGTGGTGAGCATGAGGCCCGCGATGGATGCCGCGTTCTGCAGCGCGAGGCGGGTGACCTTGGCCGGGTCGATGACGCCCATCTTCACCATGTCGCCGTACTCGCCGGTTTCGGCGTTGAAGCCGAAGTTTTCGTCCTTCGAATCGCGAACCTTGCCGATCACAACGGCGCCTTCATGGCCGGCGTTGAGAGCGATCTGGCGGGAAGGCTCTTCGAGAGCGCGCCGCACGATGCCGGCACCAACGGCTTCGTCATCGTGGAGCTTGAGCTTCTCGACTGCGGCGATGCAACGGAGCAGCGCCGAGCCGCCGCCGGGGACGATACCTTCCTCGACAGCTGCGCGGGTGGCGTGCATGGCATCTTCGACGCGGGCCTTCTTTTCCTTCAGTTCGGTTTCGGTGGCTGCGCCGACTTTGATGACGGCAACGCCGCCGACCAGCTTGGCAAGGCGCTCCTGGAGTTTTTCTTTGTCATAGTCACTGGTGGTGTTTTCGACCTGCGAGCGGATCTGCTTCACACGGCCCTCGATATCCGCGGATTTGCCGGCGCCTTCGATGATCGTGGTGTTGTCCTTGTCGATGGTGACCTTTTTGGCGCGGCCGAGGTCCTCAAGCTTTACGTTCTCGAGCTTGATGCCGAGGTCTTCGGTGATAGCCTTACCGCCGGTAAGGGTGGCGATGTCTTCGAGCATGGCCTTGCGGCGGTCGCCGAAGCCAGGGGCCTTGACGGCAGCGCACTGCAGGGTGCCGCGGAGCTTGTTCACCACGAGGGTCGCAAGCGCTTCGCCTTCGACGTCCTCAGCGACGATCAAGAGGGGCTTGCCCATCTTGGCGGTCTGCTCGAGCAACGGGAGCAGGTCCTTCATCGAACTGATTTTCTTCTCGTGGATGAGGATGCGCACGTCCTCGAGCACGCATTCCATGCGCTCGGGGTCAGTGATGAAGTAGGGCGAGAGGTAGCCGCGGTCAAACTGCATGCCTTCGACTACTTCGAGGGTGGTCTCCATCGTCTTGGATTCTTCGACGGTGATGACCCCATCTTTGCCGACCTTCTTCATGGCTTCGGCGATGATGCCACCGATCTGCTTGTCGTTGTTGGCGGAGATGGTGCCAACCTGGGCGATCATGTCGCCCTTGACGTCCTTGTGGAGCTTCTCGATCTCTTCGACCGCCACTTCGACGGCGCGCTCAATGCCGCGCTTGAGAGCGGTGGGGCTGGCGCCGGCGGCGACAGTCTTGACGCCCTCGCGGAAGATAGCCTGTGCGAGCACCGTCGCGGTGGTCGTGCCGTCACCGGCAACGTCGGAAGTCTTGGAAGCGACTTCGCGGACCATCTGCGCGCCCATGTTCTCGAGGGGATCGCGGAGTTCGATTTCTTTCGCCACGGTCACGCCGTCCTTGGTGATGATCGGCGCGCCGAACTTCTTTTCGATCACCGCGTTGCGGCCCTTGGGGCCGAGCGTGATCTTCACTGCGTCGGCGAGGGCATTCACGCCGCGCAAAATCGCTTGGCGGGAATTCTCACCTGTTACAATCTGCTTCGCCATACTGGTAATTCCTCCTGATATTCTTTTTCCGAGCTTCGAAATTCTGATGACAAAAGCACCGGTCTAAAAACCGGCCACTACAACCGGGCTAACGTCCGGTTTTACAACGGAAGAACAGAGCTACTTCCTGGCCGCTTTCGCCGCGCCACTCAGCTTCGCCAGAATTTCTTCTTCGCGAAGGATGAGATATTCCTCGTCCTCGATTTTGATTTCGGTACCGCTGTACTTGCCGAAGAGGACGCGATCGCCGGGCTTGACGTCCAGCGGGATCAGTTCGCCCTTCTCGCGCTTGCCAGCACCGACGGCGATGATTTCGCCCTCCATAGGCTTCTCTTTGGCGGAGTCAGGGATGATGATGCCACCCTTGACGCTTTCTTTTTCCTCAATGCGCTTCACGATGACACGGTCGTGGAGCGGGGTCAGATTCACTGCCATCTTGAAAAACCTCCATAGGTGAACTTGTTGTTGTTTATAGTGTGGCTACAAGGAAAAGGGGAATTAGCACTCCTCGTAGCCGACTGCTAATATAGCAGAAACTGCTGCCATGTCAAGCATTTCCCGGACAGATCGGGTGATCTCTTGTGGATTTCCTATCAGGCTAAGTCACATATTTAGAATAATTTAAGTGGTGCAAGAAAAATATGGCACTTGGTGATTGTACTGCTGGTAGGCCGGGCGTAGAATCCGACACCTCGGAGTCCAATGGGATCACTGCTCTACATTCGGCTCATCGGCTACACGGCAGGGACGCTGCTGCAGCTTTTCTGGATGGTGGTCATCCTCGGCTACCGCCGTCAGCGCAATTTTGAGCGTGTCTTTTTCTTTCTGTGTCTGGCGTTATTCCTTTTCTACGCCGGATCCCTGCTCGCCCTAAATTCTCAGATTCATTACCTGCAACCTCCGGGGGGGCTCAATCAGTTTGCGATTGTCATGATTTCCGCTGGCCTGTTTACTTTGCCCGCTCTCTTATTGCATCTGCACATGGAATATGCAGAGACGCGGGGGCTGCTCAGAATAAAGCGTTGGAAGTGGGCGGTGCTGGTCCTTTTTTATGCGCTGTGTTTTCACCTGGCTTACCATCGAATTCCGCTTCTCCTCGAAGAGCCACATTTTAATTTTCTCGTGCCGGGAAGTTCTTTGGGAGAGGGCTTCGCCATGGTGCTTGCCGTCGCGCTGGCGTGGTGCGCGATTTGGCAGTGGCGTTTCGCGACGATCGCTCCTGATCGGCCGCAAGGTTATTTTCATGGAACGTTGTTGCTGTTTTTCACGCTGTCATTTTTGGCGGTCACCGGCTTGCACCTGGGACCATTTCATCCGGAAACGCGGACCGCTGAGTCGCTCGCAACTTCTTTTGCTCTGCTGCCCATTCTGCCCTTCACAGCGCTCATATACCTCGTACAGCGGCATAACTTTTTGCAGATCGGACGGCAAAAAAATCTGCTTTATGCGGTCTCCGCGACGTTTCTGGCGCTGCTTTATCTGAGTCTAGTGCGCCGCGTCGGCACCTGGCTGGAGCCTCTCCTTCCGCCGGAAGCCTCTGCATCCATACTGCTCTTCGTGCTGGTGATATTTATCGAGCCCTTGCAGCGCGTGCTGGGCCGGCGGCTCATGGAAACGGCGCACCAGGAAATGGACCGCGTGCAGCGCCTAACCGCGGAGATTCAGCAGGAAGCGCGGCAGGGAAATCTGCGAGGACTCGTGCGTTTCGTCGAGAAGCGCGTCAAGGAAGTGTTTGAGCTAGCGGCAGTGAGCCTGACGCTTGTTGACCAGAATAAGGGAGAATTGCGGCCGTTTTCTAGAACGCCGGAAGAACGGGCAACCTCCGCAGCGCTGAGTGACCAGGTTTTTCCTTTACGGCAGGGACAGCAATTAATGGCCGTGTTGAGAGCGGAGCCGCATGGTGCCGCATTGCCGGGGGAAACACGCGCGGCGCTGGAGTTCTTGTGCGAGCAATTGCTTGCCGCGCTGGATTTGTGCCGGTTGATCGAACAGAAGCTACGGCTGGAGAGAGAATTGGCGGAGCGCGAGCGGCTGGCGGTGTTGGGACAGATGGCCGCCAGCATCTCACACAACTTGAAGAATCCGCTGGGATCCATGAAAACCATATTGCAGGTGCAGCTGGAGAATCCGGAACTTCCCGACTCGATGCGCGCCGAAACGAAGATGGTGCTGGAAGAGATTGGACGATTATCCGGGAAACTGAATCAGTTGCTGCAATTCAGCCGGCCAGCGGTGCGTGGAGGAAGCGCGATTGGCAGTTGCGATGCCCGAGTGGTCGTGGAAGAAGTGGCGGGCGTCTGGTTGCGCGAGGCAGAACGGCGAGGCGTGCAGATGCAAATAAAAGTTTCCGGCGGGAGCTCGGCAGTGGCGGCCGGCGCGGAAGCTGTGAACGACATTCTGTCCAACCTGGTGGTGAATGCGCTGGAAGCCACGCCGCGCGGGGGACACGTCATCTTGACTGCTGCTTCGCACCATGGGGCATATACCCTGGCGGTAGAAGACGATGGGCCGGGAATACCGGCAGCACTGCGAGAAAAGATTCTCCAGCCCTTCTTCACGACAAAGTCGCAGGGAACAGGGTTGGGTCTGGCGATTGTGGCCCGGCGCGTGGCCGAGTTCGGCGGCAACGTGGATTGGGAGAGCCCCGTGCGGGAGGGGCGCGGCACGCGATTCCAGGTGACACTTCCGATGGAAGACGCAAAGAAGTACCGCACGCTTCGCTCGGGGCAGACGAAGTAAGGAAAAGAGAATGATGAAGACCATTTTGATCGTGGATGATGAAGCTGCGGCGAGATACGGGCTGCGGAGAGCGCTGGAGGCCAAGTATCGAATCGCGGAGGCCGATTCGGCCGAAGCGGCACGAGAGGCGCTTCCCCGCGAGCAACCGGACCTGGTACTGCTGGACGTCGTGCTACCGGGGCAGGACGGGCTTGCGTTTCTGAGTTGGATGCGCGAACAGGGGAGTCAAGTGCCGGTGCTGATGGTCTCGGCACTGGACACGGCGAAGACGGCAGTCGAAGCGCTGCAGCTTGGCGCAGCGGACTATCTGGTGAAAGGGTTCGAGCTGGAAGAGCTGCGCCAGCGCGTTGCCAATTTGCTGAAGCTCTCGACTCTCGAAAAGGAAAACGACGCGTTGCGGCGCCGCATGGCTACGGAAGGCCAGTTTGGGCAGATGATTGGCAGATCAACCGAAATGCGCCGAGCATTTGAAATGGCGGACCGCGTGGCACCGACAGATTCGACGGTGCTGATCTTGGGAGAGAGCGGCACGGGAAAAGATTTGCTGGCGCAGGAAATTCATGCGCGCTCGCCTCGGGCGGGGAAAGCGTACGTTGCGGTGAATTGCGCGGCGCTGCCGGAGACGCTGATCGAATCGGAATTGTTCGGTTACGAACGCGGGGCGTTTACCGGAGCGGCGCAGCAGAAAAAAGGAAAATTCCAACTGGCTTCGGGCGGCACGATTTTCCTGGATGAAATTGGCGACATGAATCCGGTGACGCAGGCGAAAGTGTTGCGCGTGCTGGAGAACCGCACGATCGAACGGCTCGGCGGGACGCAATCGATTCCAGTGGATGTCCGGGTGATTAGCGCGACGCACCGCAATCTGCAGGCCGAGATTCGCGCCGGGAAGTTTCGCGAGGATTTATTCTACCGGCTCCGTGTGGTAACCGTCGACCTGCCGCCGCTGCGGGCGCACAAAGAAGACATTGCGCTGCTGGCAGAAACTTTCTTGCAATTGCATGGGGCGCGCTTGGGGCGGACCGCACGGCTCAAGCGCGATGCCGTGGCGACAATTGAGAAATACGATTGGCCGGGCAACGTGCGCGAATTGAAAAACGCGCTGGAGCGAAGCATGGTGTTCTCTCGCGGGGACGAGATAGGCGTGGAAGATTTGCCCGGTGAAGTTGTGCACGGCGAGTCGATTTCACACAAGCACAGCGGGGACGAGCAGGACAATGGAATCAGCGAACGCGATTTTCGCGAGGCCAAGCGGAAGTTTGAGGTTGCCTACCTGACTAGGCAACTGGCGGAACATCGTTGGAACGTCTCGCGAACCGCGGCGACGATCGGATTGCACCGGCAGAGTTTGCAGGAGAAATTGCGCGAGTTGGGTATCCGGCGGCCGGGCAGAGAACCATTGGAAGACGAATAAGAATTAACGCAGAGACCGCCCCGACCCGGTCGGGGTAACGCCGGACGCAGAGGGCGTAGAGAAAAGAAATGAAGCGGAGAGTCAGTGAATGACTGCCGGGAAAAATGAGGCGGGAGTCGCCGGATACATTCTGGCGGGAGGCGGGAGCGCACGATTTGGGCGGGACAAGGCGCTCGTGGAAGTCGGCGGAAGGCCAATGCTGGAGGGGATGATCGAACTGCTGCGGCGCGTCACGAAACAAGTGAGAATCGTTGCTGTGCCGAGCAAGTACGCAGCGTTCGGAACGGAAATTGTCGAAGACCGTTGGCCGGGAGAGGGACCGCTCGGCGGAATCGTCACCGCGCTCGAAGACGCAGCCCAGAGCGCTACGCGGCCGGAGTGGAATGTGATCGTAAGCTGCGACATGCCGTTTTTGACGCAGGATTGGATTCAATTCCTAGCGAATTGCGCTGCCAAGAGCAATGCGCAAGTTGTTTTTCCGCACTCGGCGTCCGGGCCCGAACCGCTCTGCGCTTGCTGGCATACAGGTGCCGCGGCGAAGCTGCGTTCCGGGTTCGAACGTGGCGTGCGCAAAGTGACTGAAGGAATCGCACTGCTCCGCGCGGAAGTTCTTGACGAGGCGAGCTGGAAACGATTTGATAGCGCAGGGTGGCTGTTCTGGAACATGAATACGGCGGAGGATTACGAGGAAGCGCGGCGGATTCTGGAAGCGGAGCGGAAGTGAGCGAAGAAAAGCCGGTCAACTACTTCGAGTTTCGCGACGTGTGCAAGAGCTTCGACGAGCGCCTGGTGCTCGATCACGTCAGCTTCGCAGTAAACCGCGGTGAGACGTGCGTGATCATGGGACGCAGCGGCGTGGGCAAATCGGTTTCGCTGAAGCACATCATGGGTTTCCTCAAAGCGGACTCGGGGCAGATTTTTATCGACGGACAGGACGTCACGAATTTTAGGGAAGCGGACTTCGAAGAAGTGCGGCGCAAGGTGACCATGGTCTTTCAATCCGGCGCGCTCTTCGACTCGCTCACGGTTGGCGAGAACATGGCCTTCCCGCTGGAAGACCAGCCGGGTCTGACCGCGGAGGACGTTGGCGACTACGTAATAAAAATCGCGCAGATGCTAGAAGTAGACGACGTCCTCGACAAATTGCCTAGCGAACTTTCCACCGGGATGAAGCGCGCGGTGGCCATCGGACGCGCGCTCGCGCAGAATCCCGAAGCGATCCTCTTCGATGAGCCGACGACAATGGTGGACCCGATCATGGCGGGGCACATGGGCGATTTGATTCTGCGTCTTAAGAAAGCATTTCAAAAGACATCGATCGTTGTGACTCACGACACGCATCTGGCAAAAAAGCTTGCCGACGTGGTTGTCTTTTTCCAGGAGGGCCGCGTAACCTTCTTGGGACCCTGGGCCGATTTTGAAAACTCGACAGAACCCTTCCTCAAAAATTTCCGCCTGCAGGATGAATTGATTCCCGCTCTGGACGTGACTCTGTGAGCCAAACAGCAAACGGCTCTTCCGATCCAATCAAACAACTAAGCAAAGAGATGGGCTTCTGGGACGTCCTTCTGTTCAACATCGCAACGGTGCTGGGTCCGCGCTGGGTGGCGGCAGCGGCGCACAATGGAACTTCGTCGATCAGTTTGTGGATTCTTGCCGCGCTATTGTTTTTCGTGCCTTCGGCGCTGGTGATCAATGAATTGTCATCACGATTTCCGGAAGAAGGTGGGCTGTACGTCTGGGCCAAGGAAGCGTTCGGAGATTTTCACGGCTTCGTGGCTGGGTGGAACTATTGGATCTACACCGTGTTTTATTTTCCTGGGTTGCTGCTGGCCAGCGCGGCCATGAGCGCGTACATCATCGGAGAAAATGGCGCGGCGCTTTCACAAAACCGGACCTTTTTGCTTTCGGTGTCGGTCGGTATGCTCTTGGCGGCGGTCGCACTGAATGTCATTGGATTGAACATCGGCAAATGGCTGCAGAATGCAGGCGGCGTGTCTACATATTTGCCGCTGCTGGTGCTGCTGGGCATCGCGGCGATTCTGTGGGTGCAGCACGGATCGGTGACCCAGTTCACATGGTCGAACATGTTGCCGGTCTGGAATTGGGACACTGTGAACTTCTGGTCGCAAATTGCGTTTGCGTTCAGCGGTCTGGAGCTCGTTTCGGCGATGAGCCAGGAAGTGCGCGACCCGCAGAGAACGCTGCCGCGGGCGGTGTACGCATCGGGAGTGCTGATTGCGGGCATGTACATCGTGGCGACGGTTGCCGTGCTGGCATTGGTTCCGGCGGCGGAAGTATCCACTACCAGCGGAGTGTTTCACGCCATTACCGTGGGATCAATCGCGCTGAAAATCGGCGTGCTGGGAGTCGTTGCGGCAGTGGTGGTGACCGTCGGCAACGCGGGAGGGGTCGGCAGCACGGTGGCCGGGATTGCGCGCGTGCCTTTTGTGGTTGGCATCGACCGCTACTTGCCGGCAGCGTTTGGGAAAATTCATCCACGCTGGAAGACGCCCTATGTTTCGATCCTGGTGCAAGCGATCGTATCGTGCGCGATTCTGCTGATTAGCCAGATCAACGAGACCACGCGCGGCGCGTATCAATTTCTCGTCGATGCCACCATCATTCTGTACTTCATTCCCTTCATCTACATGTTTGCGGCGGCGATCAAGCTGTACCCGCGGCCGGACCGGCGCGCGAATAAGCGTGCCGTGCTCATCCCGGGAGGCAAAGCCGGCGTATGGATCGTCTCGGGAACGGGCTTGGCGATCGTTCTGATTGGGATTCTGGTTTCGCTGGTGCCGCCCGGAGATTCGTCGGACAAGTTGGGATTCGAAATGAAGTTAGTTGGCGGAACGGTGGCCGCAATTGTCCTGGGGTTGACGCTGTATTGGCGCGGCGCTCGTGCGAAGGCGCGCGAAGCGGCGTGAGTCTTTCTGTGGCATTGCGCGATAAAGTTTCTTCTTCCGCCCCTGCGAATTGCTAAACTTTGTGTGAACCGCGGAGGGTGCCATGCGCGTCTTTCTTTGTGGTCTCTTCCCTCTGCTCTTAGCCATTGCGGGAATCGTTTTTGCCCCAGGCCAGCGTGCGGCTGGAGGCAAGTCCGTCGTGCGCGGCCGGCTTTCGGACGAAACTTGTGCGGGTGGACGCGCGTCCTCCGAGACGTACACCGGTACAAATCCGCATTGCGCGAAAAGTGCGTCCACGAAGGCAAGAAGATCGTCCTAGTCGATCCCGACCACAAGCGGCTGCTCGGGATTGCGAACCAGGATGCTGCGAGAGAGCGGGTGGGGACTATGTGGAAATCCACGGCGACTTAGACGAACCGGCCCGGTCGCTGCGCATTGATTCGATGAGACTGACTGAAAAGGGACGTGCCATGTGCAAGCGGCCAGCCAAAAAGAAATCTTAACGCCGAGGAGCGTTTCTTTAGAAACCACTGTCGAGCAGGCGTGCAACGGTGAGTTGCGACTCCGCCGGTGTCGCGAAGTAGCGCTGTTCCAGATATCGCTCCACGTATTTTCCAAGCACATCGCCTTCGAGGTTGACCGCGTCGCCGGGTTTGCGGTTGCAGATGTTGGTGTGTGCGTAGGTGTAAGGAATGACGGCGACTTCAGCGATGTTATTCTGCCAGCGGGCCACGGTGAGGCTGATGCCGTCGATGGTGATCGAGCCCTTGGGCACCACGTAACGTGCGAATTCCACGGGGACCTGTACGCCAAACCACCAGTTTTCTCCCTCGGGGATGAGACGCGTTACGCGGCCGATGGTGTCCACGTGCCCGAGGACCAAGTGCCCGCCGAATTCCTTGCCGGCGGTGAGCGGCTGTTCGAGATTGACGCGTGTACCCTTTTTCAGTTCGCCGCCCTTTGCGCCGAACGAAGTCTTGCGGATTGTTTCACCGGATAGATCCGCGGAGAGCCGATAGTCGCGCAGATCGACCACCGTCAGGCAGCAACCATTCACCGCGATGCTCTTCGAAACAGCGAGCGACGGCGCGATGGAAGGCGCATGGATGGTCACGCGCCCGCCGTCCTCTTGGAGGTCGAGCGCTTCGATCATGCCGGTGTGCTCAATGATTCCGGTGAACATTGTGATTCCAATCACTCTCGAATTCGAGTGTACAGTATTTCGCGCCCAAGGTAGAAAGCACTAGACTGTGTCGTATCGGATGGGCAGAGACAACGCTGAGGGCTCACGATGAAAGCATGCTTGCTTCGCGTGCCGGCTGCGATTGAGACGAATCCGCTGGAATATGCAGAAGTTGCGACGCCGCAGCCAAAGAGTGGTGAAGTGCTAGTGCGTGTGCGCGCCTGTGGCGTGTGCAGAACGGACTTGCACGTGATCGAAGGAGAATTGCCGCCGCGCAAATTGCCTTTGATTCCTGGCCACCAGATCGTGGGTATTGTCGAGAGGCAAGGAGAGAACACAGGGCGCTTCGGGATCGGCGACCGCGTTGGCATCGCCTGGCTTTATCGAACGGATGGAACCTGCGAATATTGCAAGGCAAACGCGGAAAATCTCTGCGACAACCCGATGTTCACCGGTTACGGCGTGGACGGCGGCTATGCAGAATATATTGTTGCGCCTGAGGAATTCATCTACGCCATTCCAGCGGGATTCCCCGATGAGCAGGCCGCGCCGCTGCTTTGCGCAGGAATCATCGGGTTCCGGTCGCTGCGGCTCTCCGGGATCAAAGCGGGCGGACGCCTCGGCTTTTATGGCTTCGGCGCAGCGGCGCACGTTGCGATTCAGGTGGCCCGGCGCTGGAACGTGGATGTGTTTGCTTCCACACGTGACCATGGTCATCAAGAACTCGCGCTGCAGTTGGGCGCGGTGTGGGCTGGAGGCACGTTTGATGAACCTCCGAAGAAGCTGGACGCCGCGATCATATTCGCGCCGGCCGGAGAGATTGTCCCGGCAGCGCTGAGGGCGCTCAAGAAAGGCGGCGTGCTTGTTCTTGGCGGCATCCATATGAGCCCAATACCTTCGTTCGAATACCAACTTTTGTATCAGGAGCGCGTGATCCGCAGCGTGGCGAACAATACGCGTCAAGATGGCGAGGACTTCCTGCGCCTTGCCGCCGAAATCCCAATTCGAACGCGCGTACAAGTCTTTCCTCTCACGGAAGCCAACCGTGCACTCAATGCCCTGAAGAACGATGCCATCCCTGGCGCGGCGGTCCTTCGCGTCAGCATGTAGCGCGGCCAATCTCCCGATTAAGACTTTTTTCGCGCGGCATATGCCAACCCGAGCGAGAATCCCACGATGCCTGTGATAACGGCGAGCGGCGGCATTGCGATGGCCGTTAGGAAACCGCCTGCAAAAGGTCCTACAAAAGCGGGAATAAGAGGATGCTGAAACCCAGTTTTTCTCAGGACAATCAGACAAGCGATGGGCACCACAAAAGCTCCGAAAACGCCACCCTAAAGATCCCTCCGAGGATGAGGGCGGCGAGCGACAAGTGCCTACAGGTTCGGCCGGTGCATGCTCGCCCCGGCCTATGAAATATCCAATGAATCAACCTTCCGCAGACAGCGCCGCCAACGGCACCTATCCAAAAGGAGCCGGGTAAATTCCACAAAATGCGCAATCTACCTTCTATAGACATCCTGGATGTATCCTTCCAGTGCAAGGTCCGGGCCAAACCGATGAATTTGAACGTTTTGTAAGGGCTGCTGCGTGAGTTTGGGTGCGAGCGCGAAGGGAACGCGATTCTCGCCGGCGATCTTCGGCGCGTAGAAGAGAAAAAGTTTGTGAACAATACCTGCGGCGAGCGCCGCGCCATTCATGAGCGAGCCGGCTTCTAGTAAAACACTGAGAAATTCGTGGCGCCCGAGTTCAGCGAGCACTGAAGATAGATCGATGCGGCCGTTTTTTGTCTTTGCATGAATAACTTCGACGCCCGCGTCTTGGAGATTGCGGGCCTTTGCTGAATTCACTGAAACAGTAGTGAATACCAGGAGATCGTCATCCGACATTTTCACGAGGCGGGATTTTGGCGAAAGGCGCAGCCTCGAATCGAGAACCACGCGCAGAAGGCGCTTACGGCGCGGGAGACCGCTTCGATCGGTAAGCAGCGGGTCATCGGCGAGAATGGTGCCGATTCCAGTGAGTAGCGCGTCCGAAGCATGACGCATTCGATGCACTTCTGCACGGGATTCTTCCGACGTTATCCAATTGCGACGTTTACCCGAATTCTTCCCGGTCTTTTTATAGGAGCGGGGAAGAGCCAGTTGACCGTCAAGCGTCATTGCCGATTTCAGCGTAACAAATGGCTTCTTCGTTCGAACCCAGTTTGCAAACGCTTCATTGAGGCGGTGCGCCTCTTCTTCGCAAGCGCCAGTGAAAACCTCGATGCCCGCCGCGCGGAGGCGCTCAAGGCCGCGACCGGAATTGACGGGATTCGGATCATCCATTGCCGCGACCACGCGTTGCACCCCCGCAGCGATGATTGCTTCCGTGCATGGGCCAGTGCGCCCAGTGTGATTGCAAGGTTCGAGCGTGACGTAGAGCGTCGCGCCGCGCGCCTTATCGCCTGCCGCCTTTAGCGCGACGATTTCCGCGTGGTCGCGCCCTTCGTATTGATGAAAACCTTCGCCGACGATCTGGCCTTGGCGCACGATGACCGAACCCACCATGGGATTAGGGCTGGCGAGGCCGATCCCTTTGCGGGCCAGCGCCAGCGCGTGTTCCATGAAGCGAATGGCGTGTGCGTCCACGGTTTAATCGAAAAGAGAGTTAGCGTACGTTTCCACGTCGAACGGAACCATGTCGCTGATTTGCTCGCCGGTGCCAACGAACCGAATGGGCAGGCCTAGTTCGCGCGAGATCGCGACAACGATGCCGCCCTTGGCGGTGCCATCGAGCTTCGTGAGGATGATGCCAGTGACGCCGACAGTGGAAGTGAATTCACGAGCCTGAGCAAGCCCGTTCTGCCCGGTGGTGGCGTCAAGCACCAGCAAAACATCGTGCGGCGCGCCAGGAATCACTTTAGCTGCAGTACGTTTCATTTTTTCGAGCTCTGCCATCAGATTGGACTTGGTGTGCAGGCGTCCCGCGGTGTCGACAATGACGACATCGGCCGAGCGCGCCTTGGCGGCAGCGACAGCGTCGTAAACAACCGCGGCAGGATCAGCTCCGGATTTCTGCTTGATGACTTCGATGCCGTTGCGCTCGGCCCAGATTTCGAGCTGTTCGACGGCGGCGGCGCGGAACGTGTCTGCGGCACAGAGCACCACGCTGCGACCTTCCTGGCGAAGCCGGTTTGCGAGTTTCCCGATGCTGGTCGTCTTGCCCGCGCCATTAACGCCAACAATGAAAATCACGCGCGTTCCGCTGCCATTCTGTGAGGCAGAAATGCCACTCCCAGCCGCCACATCTGGCAAAACGGGCGCGTTCAGAATGCGAATGATGTGCGACTTGATCTCACGCTTGAGTTGCATGGCGTCCGAGAGCGCGTGGCGATCCATCTTTTCTCGTACCGCATCCAGAATTTCGCGCGTCGGCTTCACACCCAAGTCCGCGGAAAGAAGCGCCCTCTCCAGATCCTTGAGGATCGAAGGTTCGATCTTGCGCTCGCCCAAAAATATCGTGTCAACGGTTTCGGAGAGTGCCGCCTTCGTCTTGCTGACGGACGTCTTCAGCCGCTCAAGAAGCGTGGGTTCGGGTTCATTCTTGCCAAAAAGCGAAATCATACATTCGATTGCATCGACATCACCGCAACCCAAAATTGTAGCAGATGCCGCATCTTGGACCGTTACCAGATGTGCGCGGAAAGCTCACCAGACTGTATCAAACCCACGGGGGGCGGAGAGGGCGGGACAAGTCGGGGGATTAGCCCTTAAACGTGCACTTCGACAGCACTGAGGCGGAGCTTGCCGGCGTTGATGGCGGACTCGAGAGCCGTCACGACCACAGCATCGAATTTTGAGCCGGTCAAGGCCCGAATGCGATCCATTGCGTAGTCCAGTTCCATCGCCGTCTGATAGGGGCGGTTGGTGGTCATGGCATCGAGGGTGTCAGCCACGCCGATGATGCGCGCCATCACCGGAATCTGCTGGCCCTGCAGGCCATAGGGATAACCGCGGCCGTCCATATGTTCATGGTGCAGCTCGATGCCTGGGAGCATTTCCTTTAGCTGCGAAACCGGGCGCATGATGTTCGCGCCCTTCACGGTGTGCTGCTTCATCAACCCGAATTCTTCGGGCGTCAGCGAGCCGGGCTTTTTCAGCACGCGGTCCTCGACGCCGATTTTTCCGACGTCGTGCAGCAGCGCCGCAATGCGCAGCTTGTCCAGCTCTTCTGTGGAGAGTCCAAGCTCCTGGCCGATGAGCGCCGAATACTTCGCCACGCGGCCGGAGTGACCGCGCGTGTAGGGATCCTTTTCGTCGATGGCCGCGGCCAGCATCCGGATAGATCCGATAAACAGCTCGCGATTTTCCTCCGCGGCCTCCTTCAAGCGCTCGATATATTCCTCGATGTCGCCGGCCATCTTGTTGAAGTTTTCAGCTAGCTCGCTGATTTCCGACGCGCCGCGGACAGGCGAGCGCTGGTGAAATTCGCCGCGGCTGATTGCGCGCGAGGACGCCGCCAGTCCGCGGATGGGCCCGCTGATACCCACGGCGAAGAAATACCCAACGAGAATGGCGGACAGAATGACGACGATGACGAACGCCAACGCCTGCCGGTTCAGCTCGGTGACGCCGGTGTCGGTCTGCGCCTGATCGAGACTTCGCTGCGCGATGACGGCCCAATTCACTTCAGGAAAAGTGCTATAGGTTCCGATCATTTCGATCGGATGTTTCTTGTCCGTTTCGGTAAAGCGTACCGTTTCCGTGTTGCGAAGCTCCTGCGGCAGTGCTCTCACCTGCGCTACAAGTGAATTGCTGCTGACGTCCGCGCCAGGAACGAAGTTTTTTGTATCCCAGTGTGCCACCAGGCGGCCGTTGTGATCGACCAGGAAAACGGTGCGTCCCCGCACGCTGGCTTCCTGCAATCGGTGAACGATGGGATCCAGGGAAACGACCGCAGCCAGCATGCCCGTAAAATTGTCGTTCACGTCTTTCAAGGGAACGGCCACGACGAAGGCCGGCCGGTTTTCCGGCGCCAGCGCCAGAGGATCGCTGCGAAACTTGACCACCTGCAGTTGCTGAGATTGCAAGCAGGTAACGAAGGCCCGCTGCAGCGCTCTATTAACGAACGGATCCTCCTCGGCCCGAAAATTTCCCTGTGAAGCGCTCGTGCCTTTTCCGGACTTGCCGACGGCCGTCAGGTAAATGAACGTATTGCGGTTGCTTTCGACGAAATCTTCCAGCAGGCGGGTGACCTTGGGTTCTGCCGAGGGATCTTCAACGTTGTCAATAAGCCCTGTAAGCACAAGAATCTGGCGCTCACTCAGGAGCTGTTGCGTCAGGTTGGATTCGAATAGTTGTATTTCCTGCGCCAGCGACCGGGTCAGATCGGTTTGCTGCACGCGCTCGGTATCTACCAACTTCTCCTGGCTAAGCTGCAATACCTGGCGGTGATAGAGCCCGATGGGAAGCGCACTGACCAGCAAAAGCGCGCCAAGAACGAGCCACAGGATGCGTACGCGCCCTGCGCGCACACGTTCCCAACGAGCTTTGGCATCAAGCGACATCTCGACTATTCATTTTAGGGGAACATAGCGGACTTAGGTGGTCAGCTAGGACCCTGCGTCGCGCATGTGCAACTGGGACTTTAGTACTAGCGACGCAAAAATTGGACTTTCACTGGTCGTCCCTATTCTCGTTTCAAAGGCCGCTCCATGATGTCCCGAATGGCATCCTTAGGAGACTTGCCCGCGTGCAGGATGGCGTCGACTTGCTCCGTGATTGGCATTTCGATTTGGTGCTCGCAGGCCAGCGCCAGCAAAGGCGCGGCGGTATTCACGCCCTCGGCAACCATGCGCATGTTCGCCATGATTTCCCGCAGAGAACGTCCTTTGCCGAGTTCGATTCCCACAAAGCGATTACGGCTGAGCGAACCCGTGCAGGTGAGAACCAAATCGCCCAACCCTGCCAGACCGCTGAGTGTCTCCGGCCGCGCTCCCCGCGCCACGGCCAAACGAGCCATTTCCGCGAGGCCGCGCGTGATCAGCGCCGCCAGTGCATTCGAACCAAGCCCAAGCCCCAGGCACGCTCCCGCAGCAATGGCCATCACGTTCTTCATCGCACCGGCCAGCTCCACGCCGAGGACGTCGTCGTTGGTATAGAGACGGAAGTTCGGTCCGGCAAACTCTTCCTGCAGCTCAGCAGCGAGCGCAGCATCTCGCGAGGCCAGAACCACGGCCGTAGGTTCGCCGCGAGCGGCCTCTGCGGCGAACGATGGTCCGGAAATCACTGCAATGCGTGGCGCAATTTTCGGCGAGACGACCTGCGCGATCATTTCACTCATTCGCAAATGTGTTGATGGCTCAAGCCCCTTGCTGGCGCTGACGAAACTCATGCCAGCGGCGGCAAACGGCAGTGCGGCAGAATAAACCTTGCGTGCATGCGCAGAGGGTATGGCGCCGAGGATCACGTCCGCACCAGAAAGCACGGCTTCCAGTTCAGAATGGACTCGAACGCTCTCGGGCAGTTTGGAGCCGGGAAGATACACTTTATTTTCACAGTCGCGGCGGATCGATTCGGCGAGTCCGGCGTTGTGTATCCAAAGCGAGATTTCGTGTGGCCTGCGGCTGCGCGAAAGCACGATCGCCAGTGCCGTGCCCCAGCCTCCGCCCCCGAGAATGGCGATCTTCGTCATTCTGTTTCCTTCTTCTTGCTAAAGGAAAAGCGCGGCTCGGTGCCTTCCACGAGGCGCTGAAGGTTGCCGTCATGCTTATAAATCACCAACAGCGCGATGGCCAGCGTTCCCACGTCGACGATGATCGGCGGCGCATGACGCGGCGCCCAAAGAAAATAGATCAGCAGCGGCATGGCCGCGGCCGCCGCGATAGAACCCAGCGAAACAAAGCGCCAATAGGCTACGCAAAGAACGAAGAGCACCAAGGCGCTGACCGCTGCAAGCGGGCAGAGAGCTAGAAACACTCCAAGAGCAGTGGCCACGCCCTTGCCGCCTTTGAACTTCAGCCAGACGGGGAAACAGTGTCCGAGCAGCACTACGAAAGCGGCGATCATCATCCAGGTCGCGCTTTCATCGGTAACGCGGCCTGCGAGCCATACGGCTGTCGCGCCCTTCGCGGTATCGAAGACCAGTGTGAAAATTCCGGCCAGCGGGCCCACGACACGAGCCACGTTGGTTGCGCCGATGTTGCCGCTGCCGGCTTTGCGCACGTCCGCGACGCCCAATAATTTTGCGAGCAGCAATCCGAAGGGGATCGAGCCAAGAAGATACGCGGCGAAAGGGATCAGAGTGACCGCGATCGAAACTTCAATCATGCTCCGTCAGGCCTCCGCCGCCGCGAACGGGAAGCTTTCGACCGTAGTGTACTCCGCGCCGGAGGATTTTAGCTTGCTTTCGATCAGATGAAATTGGTTGGTGCGCAGCGAGCCAAAATCACGCGCCGCGTTTTCCTGGATCGCGGACCGAAGTTTTTCAGGTAGCCGGGGATGCTCGAATCGCGCGAGCGTCAGATGCGGCGAAAACGGTCGCTGCTTCCGCTGAATGCCGAGTTTTTCCGTGGCGCGTTCGATATCGCTCGCAAGTGCTCTTAGATTTGACGAAGCCTCGATGCCCGCCCAGAAAACGCGAGGATGTTTTTCATTCGGGAAGAAACCAAGGCCCCGGAAGCATACATTCACCGGATGGTTGTGCACTCCGACGTAGACTCCGCAAAGAAGCTGAAGTGCGGAAACGATCCCAGCGAGCTTTGCGTCCTTCACCTCACCGATGAATTTGAGTGTGATGTGAAAATTCTCCGAGCGTGCCCACTTTACAAGTGGAGCGACAGAACGAAGATCGCGGACTAATGCCGCGAAATTTTCTCGCACCACAGAGGGAATCTCCAGCGCGACGAACAAGCGCACGAGTCAGGACCTCTTGGTGCCGCGTGCCGTCGGCTCCCCACCGTTGTAGAGGAAATGGATGCGTACCAGATCGAGCGCGAGTTGCGAGGCATGCCAGCGGACGGCTTCGCGATCTCCCGGGAAGAGCACTCCGCGCTCTTTGACGCCACCGGCATGCGACAGCGCGATGTGCACGGTGCCCACGGGCCTTTCATCACTTCCGCCACTCGGGCCGGCAATGCCGGTGATGCCCACGCCCAGCGTGCTTCCCACCTGGCGCCGAATGCCCTCCGCCAGCGCGATCGCCACTTCACTGCTAACGGCGCCTTTCGTCTGAATGAGTTCCGCAGGGACGTCCGCCCAGGCCGTCTTCAGCTCATTGCTGTAGCTTACGACGCCACCCAAAAAATACGACGAGCTCCCGGCGATGCTCGTCAGCCGCTGGGCCAGCAACCCGCCGGTGCAGCTTTCCGCGGCGGAGATGGTGGAGTTGTTCCTCGTCAGCAGGCCCGCCACCACTTCTTCCATCGAGGAACCGTCCCGCGAGAAGATGCGGTCGGCCAGCGCGATCTCGAATCCCTGCACGATTTCGTCCAGCGTTTTTTGCGCACGCGCTGCGTCGTCAGTCCACACCCGCAAATGGATCTGAATCTCGCCCGGCGCGGCAAGAATCGTGGTATTCACGTCGGCATAGCGCGTGTAAATGGGTTTGATGCGCTGCTCGACGCTCGATTCACCCATGCCCGCGACGCGCAATTCCCGATGAAACATCCGAATGCGCGAACTGCGCTTCTGCAGCCGCGGCAAAATCCGCTCCTGATACATGGGCTTCAATTCGCGCGGAGGGCCAGGGAGCAATGCGATGAAGCGCCCCGCGTCTTCGAGCCAAAGTCCGGGCGCTGAGCCGCGCGGATTCTCGAGAATCTCCGCGCCTTCCGGCACCATTGCCTGGCGCACGTTCACGGCGGGCATCTCCCGGCCGAGCTGCCGGAATCGCCCTTCGATGTAGCGGAGGATTTCCTTGTTAAGGTGCAGCTTGCGGCTCAGAAGTTCCGCGACGGTTTCGCGCGTCAGGTCGTCTTCTGTGGGACCCAGCCCGCCCGAGGCGATGACCAGTTCGACGCGCTCCAGCGCTTCCTTGAATGTGGCGCTCAAATAATCGCGATTGTCCCCGACGATCGATTTGCGCACCACCTCGATGCCAAGCTTGTTCAGCTCTTCGGTCAGGAAGAGCGAGTTGGTGTCTATGTGGTCCGGAGTCAAAAGCTCCGAACCAACCGCGATGATTTCCGCTTTCATCTGTTCAATTATCCGATCAATGGCAAGCCACGGACGTCCCAATCGAGCGTGAACAGGGAGTCCGTGGTGGCTAGAATCGCGCGGCCAGAAGGCTGCAGCGCCATGCCCACAATGCCGGAGCCGCTCAGCACGACATCCGCCTGAGCCTGCGCCGTGATTCTCACAATGCCGCGGCGGCCGGCATAAGAGGCCGCCACATAAAGATTTCCGTCGCGATCCAAAGCGAGGCCCTGCGGCCTGCCGAGGCCACGGAAGAAAACGCTCACATCGCCGCCCTGGGTAATTCTGTGAATGCGGTCAAAGCTGGAGGTCGTTGGCCCCGAAACGTACAAATCACCGCTGGGATGAAACGCCAGGTGATACGCGGCGATGGATGGCTCAAGGGTGGCAAAAACAAAAATCTCGCGGCTCGGGCTGATCTTGAAAACCGTGCCGCTGCGGTCGCCCACGTATAGATTGCCGTGTCGATCAAACGCGATGCCCGTGGCCACGCCCATGCCTTCAATCCACTGCTCGGCGCGGCCATCGGGCGTGATGCGATGGATGGTACCGTCGTTGCGGCAGGAAACGAAGAGATTGCCCATGCGATCGAGCGCCAGCCCGCTGGGATTCATCAGCGAAGTGATAAACGGCTTGACGCTGTAATTCGCAGTGATCTTGTAAAGCGAAACGGGAACACGCTGGCCCCGCGGACCGGAAAACGTGACGTAAATGTTGCCGTCCAGATCGACCGCGGGGTTCGCGACAGGATGAAGGTTGTCCGCGATTTGCAGGCCGATGTGTACGGGATGGGGCTGGCTTTCGTGGCCGGCGGTGGCGACGCGCACCACTCCGCCGTTCGCACCTTCCGGAACGCGCGCCACCAGACGATTCTCACTGGCGAGAGCAACGCTGGCTTCAGCTTCCCCGAAGCGCACCACCGGACACGGCTGCGCGCTCGAGACGAAATCACGCCCATGAATGGTAATCTCTCCGCCCGGAATGGCCGCCGCGGGCGCAACTCTCTCAATGTGTGGAATGCCGTTTTTTTCTGCCGACGACCCGAACCCGAATTTCATACCAGGCCAATGTGAAACGTAAGCAAACCAAAGTGTAACGCGACACGCAGCAAAATTGCAGCGTAGATGCCCGCCATCCAGTCATCGGCCATGATTCCCCAGCCGCCCGGCAGTTTCTCTAGCCGGCGGATAGGCCACGGCTTCCAAATGTCGAACACCCGAAAAAGTATAAAACCGAGCAAGAGATATTTCCAATTTACTAGGCTCAGCGCAAAAAAAATCGCGAAGACGGAGAAGTCCATGTGCGCGGTAAAATGTGGCAGCGCAATGGGAATGAGCGGGAGCAAGAGAGCGAAATGCTGTCCCGCGACTTCATCGATGACCACGAATTGCGGATCTTCGATTTCCGCGTAGGCGGCCGCCCGGGAAGCGCTCCAAACCCCAATCGCCCCCAGCAGGACGAGGAGGGCCAGCGCGCAGAACATCGGTAGAGCCAGGTTGGCATTATGAATGTCGCTGCCCGGGACGAGAAAGTGCCTGTCCGCCAGCACCGCGTCGGAATCGGGATGCAGAGGAAACAATCCGCCAAAGGACGTGGGCCGCAGAAAAAAGACAGCCGAGAGGTAGGCGGTCGCTACCCCCGCTAGCGACCCAAATGTGCCCGGCGCCTTGGGGAGGTAGCCGACGCCAAGAGCAGTGGCGACGGCCAGCGCGAGCCTCGGCTTCTTGCGCGGTGTTTCGGGTGCGGCTGTGGCGTCAGTGTTCGGCGTCATTCGGGTTGTCCAAGTCGTGGTCCAAAGGAAGGACGATGCTGTTCCCCTCGCCTTCAGTAGGGTCTTCTTCATCGAAGACCGGTTCGGACACAACGTATTTCTCGCTGGCCCAGTTGCCCAGGTCCCGTTCCCGGCAGCGCGGGCTGCAAAAAGGGAAGTCTGAATGGATCGTAGAGTCGGTCTCCGCTTTGCATATGGGGCATTTGTGCTTCATTGGCTGTTTTTTCTCTCTGAACTCTTCCTTCGGCGCCGCCTGCATTCCACTCCCTGCGAGTCTTGCCTTTGAGTGGCCGGTATTTAGACCGGCGCATTTTTATTTTCTGCGAACTCTGTGCTCTCCGTGTCAGAAGATTTACACAGAGGTCCCAAAGGCCAAGAAAACATTATCTTCGAAAAGAGAGTATATCTCAGCCCAGGATGCGGAGGGGTGCCCCGGTGGTGATGCGATGAAGTTTTTCGGCGGTCGGAACTGGCGGGATTGCCGCAGCGCCGACGCCAGCCGGTCCGGCAAGCCGGGGCAGAATTTCAACGACGCGGCCAACTAGGTCGTAAGCGTCCGTCTTGGTAATTTCAACGCGGACGACATCGCCGGCTTCTGCGACTTTTCCACTGGGCAATTCAATGTCCGTGAGGTACAGCTTCCCGTCGATCTCTGGAGCCATGCCTTCGAGTCGCGCTTCCCACACGAGAGGATGGTCATTCGAGAACCCTTCGATCAGCGCCGTGAAAGGGCCGTTCTTGGAATGCTGCGACTTTGCGCCTAAATATTTCGCCCGCAGGTTCTCGCGCGAGATTCTCTTCTGAATGGCCATCAAGCGGTTGCGGCGGTCGCTGATCGTTTCCGCGTGTAATTTTTCATCCAGCGCGTAGCTTCCCGCATTGTCCACGTCGGAATACTCGAAGACGCCCATCCAATCGAGGTTCGCGGCCTTCACGAAATCGCACAGCTCCTCGAAATCGGCTTCCTTCTCGCCAGGGAACCCCACGATGAACGATGTGCGCAGCGAAACTCCGGGAATGGTCGTTCGAATGCGCTCCAGCAATTTCAAAAAGGCTTCGCCGTTCGAACCGCGCCTCATCCGCGCCAGCACATTGCGGCTGGCGTGCTGCAGCGGCATGTCCATGTACTTGGCGAGCCGCGGATGCGCCGCAATGGTATCCAGCAATTTCTGAGTGACGCGATTCGGATAAGCGTACAGAAAACGCACCCAGAGCAGATCGTGTGTCTGCGCAAGCTTTTCCAGCAGTTGTGCGAGGCCAGCGCGCAGGCCCAGGTCTTCGCCGTAGGAAGTCGTGTCCTGACCGATCAGCGTGATTTCCCGCACGCCGGCCCGCGCCAGATCCTCCGCCTCGCGCACCACCGATTCGAATCGGCGACTGCGAAACGCGCCGCGAAGCTGCGGAATGATGCAGAACGTGCAAGGGTGATCGCAGCCTTCGGCGATCTTGATGTACGCCGTGTGTTTCGGCGTAGTAACGATGCGCGGCGTCAAGTCGTGATAGAGAAATGCAGGTGGCTGCGCGGGAAGCACGCGAAAGTCGCCTTCCACCGCTTCCATAATGCGTTCGACTTCGCCGGTGCCCACGACCGCGTCCACTTCCGGCACCTGCTCTAGAATCTGCGCGCGAAACCGTTCGACCAGGCAGCCTGCCACAATCAGTTTTTTTGCCGCGCCGAATTTCTTGTGCTCCGCCATTTCAAGAATGGCATCCACGGACTCCTTTTGCGCCGCCTCGATAAAGCTGCATGTGTTCACAACTAGCACTTCAGCTTCGTCGACGCGCGGGGTCAGTTCATATCCTTCGCGCGCAAGAATGCCCAACATCACCTCGCTGTCGACGAGGTTCTTGGGGCATCCCAGGCTGACGAATCCAACCTTAGTCATAGGCTGTAAATTTGCGCCTTTGCGCAATCCTCAATTATAACACGAGCGTTCACGCTGGTGTTTGTAAGCGCGCCCGCCGCGGCCGGCGCCCACTCTCGACAGTAGGTAATCTGTCTTCAGCGTCGGCGCAATGCCGCGCGAATCTGGCCGAGCAGTTGACGCAAGCGCGTTGTATCGCAAGGCGCGCCGCCGAAGCGCGCCTTGCCGTAGAGTTGCGTGAATTCTCGGACGGCGGGCGCGAGATTCGGCGAATCCACCGCGACCGCGAATTCGAACGGTGTCTGCGACATACCTCGCATCAGTCCACGGCGCGCGAGTATTCGAAGCAGTTCCGCATAGAGCCGCGATGCAAGCTGGGGATCGCTGCGAACCGCTTTGGATCCGCGCAATTGAAGGAACAAACGGACGCGGCGGCTCAGTTCAGCGAGAAGATTGAAACGCAAAGCCACTAGAAAGAGCACCAGCGCGATCGGCAGCAAATACCCCAGCACGCCCCGTTGAAGCTGCCAGGACTTCATCCACATCTTACTCGCGCGCTGTTTGTGTTCGAACCAGTCGCGCGCGGATTCGCTCCAATTTCGCGAACCCCGCTGGAGATTCTGCGCCAAGACCAGTTGGTGCGCAAAGTCGTAGCCGATTACCCATTCACTCCAGGTGATCTCCATCCAGTCGGCGAACTGCCCCAGGCGCGTCAGGAAGCCGCTCTCGTTTTCCGGACCCGCCGGCGTGGGATCGAATGTTTCCCAGTCCATGCCCGGGAAATAGACTTCTACCCAGCTGTGCGCGTCACTTGCGCGGACGATGTAATCTCCGCCCAAGTCGTTGTATTGGCCCGGCAGGAAACCGTTGACTTCGCGTGAAGGAATGCCGAGCGTGCGCAGCATGATGGCCATAGCCGAAGCAAAGTATTCGCAATGTCCAGCGCGAGTCTCGAAAAGAAAATGAGCGAGCGGATCGTCCCCGGGCCTACCGATCAGATTCAAGGTGTAGGTGAAACGATTTCGCAGATAGCTTTCGATCGCCAGGGCCTTGTCGAAAGGAGTCCGGACATTTTTCGTAATCTGTTTGGCAAGCTCCGGAATGCGCGGATCAAGCGGTGGAAGCTGCAGGTACGTTTCTGTGATATACGGCGAATAGTCAGTCGAAGCCGCGCGGAGCTTGGCCGCGTTGAGGGGGGGCAAGCTTGAAATACCGGCATACCGTACGGCCGTGTAATTGTGGAAGGGATTCAAAAGCGTGCCGGTGGAATCCCGTAGGATAGAAGTGCGTCGCATCGCGGCAAACGAGTTTCCGCCTTCGCCGGTAAAATTTCCGCGAAGCCGGGTGACTTTTCCGGGAACAAAAATAGCATCGGTGGCAATGGGTTCGAGGTACACGGTGTAGAACATGCCAGGATCATGCGAATCCGTCTTCGGTGTCGAATCCGCGGTGTAAATCCAGCCATCCTCTTTGGGCTTCAGCTCTTGTGGCTTGCGATCCAAAGAAGTCCACCGCTTCCCGTCGAACGAGCTGAGCGCAATGCCCCGCCAGCGCAGCCGGTCGTAACTCACCGGCTTTCCCGTTTGCACGCGCATCACTACTGCGGAATTCTTTTTGATTTCGCCGATTTGACCGAGCTCGACATTTTCGGTGAAGCCGGTCATGAGGGAGAGACTAAAGCTGGCGCGGCCGAGGTATCCGGCGCTGAAACGCGGAAAAAAGAAAAACAGCACGCCACCAAGAACAATGGATCCGACGGCAACGCTGAGAGCGGAAAGACTCAGCGCGCGATTCAATCTTCGATCGCGCTCGGTGTGCGCGTGGAGAACCGGCGAGACGGCGCCGACGGCTCCGCGGCGTAATTCCATTCCAACGAAAGTGGAAATACCAAACAGGAGAAAGACGAAAAAAAGAATCAAGAAAATGGTATCGACGGTAAGAACGGCCGCGGCGAGAATGCCCGCAAAAGAGAGCATGGAGAGAAACAGCGCATCGCGGTCCGTGACCGCGCTATAGAAACGGACGACGGTGACGAAAATGAGAAAATGCACCGCTCCCAGGAGCGCGGCGAATAGCGGCGGATTGGACGAGTTTCCAACAGAGAAACGCGAGAGAAACAAGGCGTCCACGGGGAAGAACGCCAGGTAGGCCAGGACGCACCAGGTTGCGGCGCGGTGCGAAAGTTCGGCAGAGCGTTCGTGCCACGAGCGGAAGCCTTTGTAGAGCACGGCGAGTGGAGCAACAAGGCTGGTGATGATGTCCAGCTTTCCGGTGCTCACGAGCGTGACCGTCGAAGTGAGGATGAGCAGCGAGAGCGAGGTGCGGAAGAAACGCTCGGCGGGCAGCGCGGGGTCAGTCGGAGTTGCGAGGGAGGCGGCCATGGCGGACTTTTTATCGTAGCACCTGCGGGGTTAGGCGGAAACGAGGCTGGGCGAAAGGATAACTCTCATTGCTTGGCTGGAGCGGAAGCTGCCGCTGCCAGCGCGGCGTGGGCAACCTTCCTGGTGAGGTTGGAAATGGGCAGGCCAGAGATATCACCGAGGGGAACCTGCTTTGCGCCGGTGATGCGGGGAAGTTTCTTTACTTGGATAAGGAAGGACAACAGGATGATGGCGCGGTACGTGACTGCGTGACGGACCTTACCAGCCGGTACGAGTTGCCAGTTGCGGCTTTGAACGCCCGGCATAAGTTTTCGAAGGAACGCGCTCAGTTTCCCGGATGGTTTCCCGCTGACCGAGAGCGTCGGGAAATGCCACATTTTTGAAACCAGCGTCGGCACATGATCAGCCGAGGCTCTCTCTTTTGTTTTTTTTGGCGGTGGCAACAGAAGAGTTTGGCCTTTTCCATCCGCGAATACCGCAGCGGCCAGGGTAACTTCCACGGTGGCACGCTTCTTCCGTTTTTCCGGTAAGGATTCGGCGATACCCAGCCTGCGGCCTTGGCAGAACTGGGCGACGGGGCAGAGTGGGCATAGCGGCGATTTTGGAATGCACAGCGTTGCGCCAAGTTCCATCATTGCCTGATTCCAATCGCCCGGTGATTTCGGTTGGAGCAAGTGATCCGCTGTTTTTTGCAACTCTTGCCAACGCTGTGACTCCCGGATGTCTCCGCGAATCGCGCCGAGTCGCGCAAGGACGCGCGCGGCATTGCCGTCGAGGACGGCATGTTTTGCACCGAAGGCAATGCTCAAAATCGCAGCCGCAGTGTAGTTTCCGATGCCGGGCAACGCGAGAGCATCATTCAGGCATGTTGGAAATTCTCCGCCGTGCTTCGCGACAATTTCTTGCGCGGCCTTTTGCAGATTGCGCGCACGGCCGTAATACCCGAGACCGGACCAGAGGCGCAGCACTTCTTCCTGTGGCGCGGCGGCGAGCGTGTGAACATCCGGAAAGCTCCGCAGAAATCGCTGGTAATACGGAATCGCCGCCGAAACGCGCGTCTGCTGAAGCATGATTTCCGAAAGCCAGATGCGATAGGGATCTTTTGTCCGCCGCCAGGGCAAATCGCGCTGGAATTGGCGGAACCAGCCAAGCAGTTGTTTCCGAAATGTGCCGAGTTCGCTGCCGTTCAGCATAGTGCTGGCACATTCTCGCACAGCTGAGTGGGACATACATTCTTGTCTGTCCGTTTCCCCGAAATTTTGCTGCACGATGGGGACAGGCAGGAATGCCTGTCCCACCTACTACACGGGGTCGTCGAGGAAGACGACGTAGGAGGAGCTCCACACCGAGGCGGGGACGGAACCGTGGGGCTGGCTGGTCACGATGATTTTGAAAAGCTCGGGCGAGGCAGCTAAATCGGCCATCAGCAGTTGCTCAGGATCAGGTGTCAGGGGTCGCGCGATCGCCAAGTGCTTGAGAATCGCGAAAATGATCTCGTCGGCGGGAGCGAGAGAAGTTTCTACACCGGCGCTCCGGAATTGCAACAGAGAATTGTTTTCATAAAAGTGCCAGGCCAGGCTGGCGCAGATCATAACAGCGCGCTCGAAGCGCTCGTTTGTCGCAGACACTCCAGGTTTCAGACTGGAGGATTCTTCCGCGGACAGATGAGGATCGAGAACGAGCAGGATGCGGCAGTCGTCTTCGCGGGTGAATTCGCGGACCATCAATGAACCGGAGCGTGCGGAAGCTTTCCAGTGCACGTGGCGCGCACTATCCGTGGGGAGGTAATCCCGCAGCGCATAGAGATCCTGGCCGCGGCCTTTAGTAAGGCTTTCCAGCGCCCCTTGCAGGCCGGGCAGGATTTCCAGGTATTCAGCGGTTGGCTCGACGGATGGATAGACCAGCGCTTCGGTTTTCAAGTTGAGCTGGCGCGTTTTCCGCAGGAAGCCAAACGGGAAACGGGTGACCATGCGGAAAACTTCCTGACGATAGATGCCGCGCCGCGGGAACGTCATGGGGATGGTTTGCTGCACGCGGTCGTGTTTTGGAAGATAGGGAAAGTAGACCGGTGTTTCGAGCATCGCAGCGGCCTGCGCCTGTTTTGTCTTGGTGGCTTCGACGCGCAGCGAGAACGACGGCAGTGTCAGTTTTTCGTTCTCGAGTTCGACCATGGCTCGAACCGGCTGGCCGGCGAAAATATGTTCGGGCAATACGAGCCGCATTGCGACCCCCGAGAGCGTGATGGAAGAGAGGATGCCGGACATCAAGACGATGGCGATGAGGCTCGCGAGAATCAGGAAGAGGAGATTGTTTCCGGTGTTCAGCGCCGCGAGTGCGACAAGAAGGATCCCGCCGAGATAGATCCACCCTTCAAGCGTGATGCGGTACTCCATTTTGTAACCGATCCAGCGGAGCGGCGTGCGCTTCGCTAGGATAGGAACGAGCGTCACTCCCACCCAGCCGGCGATAGCGAGCGCGACAAGCGCCGAAGTACTGGCGAGCGCGAGGTGTCCTAGTTCCGCGGCGGCGCCGGAATACAGTGCAAGTAGGAGTGCAGCGGTGAGCGCTATGATCGAGAGAAGGAACGCGCGCACGGCGGGGCCGTCGGCCTTGGCCCAGAGTCGCGCGATGATTGATGGCACGCTCACAGCGGGCGATCACAAAGGAACGGGGACGGATTCAACGATATCGCGAAGAACGGAATCGGTGGTTTCCGATTTTTTCTGCAATGAGGCGTGGCGCGAACTGGCAACAACGCGGTGAGAGAAAACGGAAACGGCAAGCTGTTTGAAGTCGTCGGGCAGGCAATAGTCGCGGCCATCGAGATAAGCGCGGGCTTGCGCGGCGCGCTGGAGCATGAGTGTGCCGCGCGGGCTGACACCCAAAGCGAGGTGCTCACTCTTGCGCGTGCGGTTGACGATCTCGAGAGCGTAATCGTGCAAGCTGGAGTCGACTTTGACGTGCGCGACGGCTTCCTGCATGGCCAGCACATCGCTGACATCGGCGATCGAGTCTAGCGAATCGAGCGGATTATCGCCCACGCGCTTGCGCAGAATTTCCTTTTCGGTTTCGTGCGAGGGATAGCCCATTTTTATGCGCATCAGAAAGCGGTCGAGCTGCGATTCCGGCAAGGGATAGGTGCCGTGATGTTCGACAGGATTTTGCGTGGCGATCACGAGAAACGGCTGCGGCAGCGCGAGGGTCTTGCCGTCGACCGTGACCTGTGCCTCGTTCATGGCCTCGAGAAGCGCGGATTGCGTGCGCGGGGTGGTGCGATTGATTTCGTCGGCGAGGACCACGTTGGCGAAAATCGGGCCGGAACGAAATTCAAATTCGCGCGACTCGGGATTGTACACGCTCACACCGAGAACATCGCTGGGGAGCAGGTCCGAGGTGAACTGGATGCGCTGAAAGCTGCAATGAAAGGATTTTGCGAGAGCCTGCGCGAGAGTTGTTTTGCCGACGCCGGGAACATCTTCGATGAGCAGGTGACCGCGCGCAAGCAAAGTGATCAGGGCGAGCTGGATGGCGTCTTCCTTGCCATAGATGGCGCGCGCGATGGAGCGCTGGAGCTGCGAGGCGACTTGGGAGGTGGCAGTCGGCATTGGTTGAAAACCCGCGTCCTTCCTGTTACAAATAGATGGCGGTACAAAGCGTCGCGGCCAGGCAAAACGGGCGACTAGCTCAGTTGGTTAGAGCGCTCCCCTCACACGGGAGAGGTCAAAGGTTCAAGTCCTTTGTCGCCCACCATTCTTGTCATTCTCCCATCCCCGGTCAGGAACGTGCAGTTATCGTCCAACTTTTGTGCTGAACTTGTTATTTAGGAGCAAGCGGAAAGAAGGTTTGTAGTCATTCCAGGGTAGCCGCCTGGAGTGCGATGCGGTGGTCGGAGTAGGAGTGGTCGGTTTCCGTTTCCGTCACTCGCGAATTTCCTGCTTTTCTTAGCGCTTCCTGCATCTCCTTGTTGAAGGAGAGATTCCGGTCGTGAGGTTCAACAATTAAGGCGGGGCTAAGGCGGGGCGAGTTTTCAAGGCCCCGGCGCAGTCCAAGTAGCTCCACTTTGCGGCGTTTTGTTCCGCTTCGGTCTGTAACCCTTCAGGCGTTGCGCCCGCAAGTCGCCAAGCCGTGGACGGAAATATTTCAACCCGATGCAGAGCAGAGGGCAGTTGCTGCGCGGAAATCGCGACCGCTCCGAGCAGCGCGATGCCTGTGAGGAGACAAGAATTTTTGGTTCAAGAGGGGCGGTCTTGTATAGTGCTCCCATGGCGAGCTTGCTGCGCACTATAGAGTTTGTAGGTTTGAGCCTGTGGCTGGGGAGCGACGTGTTCCTGAGCTTTGTCGTGGCGCCGGGGGCGTTTCGGATTTTGGCGAGCCGGGACCAGGCGGGGGCAATGGTCGGGTACGGGCTGTGGTGGATGCACATGATCGGAGTGGTGTGCGGGATTGCGATTCTGCTGGCTCGTTTGTTGCGAATGCGCACGTTTGCGAGCCTTGCGACGCCGGCGGCACTATGCCTCGTGTTGATGATTTTGCTCACCGTAGTGTCGCAACATGCCGTTAGTCCGAAGATGGCGGCACTACGGGTGCAGATGGGGTCGATTCAGGCAGCGGCGGCGGATAGCCCTTTGCTGGCGGAGTTCAGCCGATTGCACCGTATCTCGGCATCGCTGGAGAGCGGCGTGTTGCTGACGGGATTTGCGGCTATGTATTTGATGGTGAAGGAATTAAGCGCGGTAGTTGAAGTCTAGGCAGGCAGGTAACGATGCCCAACTCCCCTGTTTTTTGTGAGCGTCGCCGAGGAAAGGCGGTGGTCCACCGCGGGTAGAAGCCCACTACAAGTGTCGTCGGCGGGGGCGCGTGGCGCGCTTTGGCTAGGAGCGTTTGCGGGACTTACGGACTTGGGCGGGACGGATTTTGCGCATGGCGGCGTTGCCGGCTCGCTGGCAGGCGCGCCACATGTACCAACTAGCGACAGTGCGGTAAGGGCGCCAGCGTTCGCCGAAGGCGAGTAGTTTTTTGGGCTTTGGCATGTGTTTTTTGCCGTAGGTGATGGACCAGCCCTTCTTGACGCCGAGGTCGTGAATGGGGAGGACGTCAGGGCGGCCGAGGCGGAAGATCAGGAACATTTCGACGGTCCAGGCGCCGATGCCGCGGACGGAGACAAGGCGCTCGACGAGTTCTTCGTCGGACATTTTTTCCGCTTGTTCGAGCGTGGGGACGACGCCGTCGATGGTCTTTTGCGCGAGGTCCTTCATGGCGAGAATTTTTGCGCCGGAGAGACCTGCTTTGCGGAGCGCGGGCCTTTTGAGTTTAAGGATTTCCTGGGGAGCGGGAATGCCGCCGGTGGAGCTGAGGGATTTGACGCGACCAAAGATGGTGGCGGCGGCTTTGCCGGAGATGGATTGGTAGGCAATGGCTTCGAGGAGAATCTCGTAGGGGCTGTCCGAGCCATCCGCTTCGATGCGGAACTCCTGGGTTTCTTTGATCAGCCGGGCAAGCTGCGGGTCTTTTGCAGTGAGGGTGTCCATAGCGAGGCGCAGGTCGAATGGCGGCATGCGGAATTCCTTAGTCACATGGGCTCCATTCCGGACACGCGGAAATAGATTAACAAGCAGCGTCCAGGAGACAACACTTTTTTGAACGCTTTTTTGGAGGTTATTGAGACGTGGCTGTCTGCTGAGCGATTCGGCGGGTGTGGATAGCCTTTTCGCGCGGATGGCGCAGGCGCAGCGGGCTGATGGCGGCGAAGAGTTTGCCGCCATCGAACCAATCTAGGGGGGCATTTTTCAAGCCGGGATCGGTGATTAGGCTGTGCCAGAAAAGCGCGGCGCCTGCAAAATAAAATAGAAAGATGGAAGGCCTTCCAAAGATGGCGGCCTTGACGGATGCGCAAGTAGGACGTGACAACGACAAATGCGAGCAGATAGAGAGCCATCGCGCCGATGGTGTTGTCGAGGGGCTGGGTGGGCGAATGTACAGGGTAAACGAGGTCGAGGATGCGCAAGCGCGGATTTTTGCTAAAGAGCAAAATCACCGGGTGAAGGCTCACAACGGCTAGCGTAATGTACCCGGTCCAGTTGTGAAACCGGAAATAGTTAAATCGGCGATGCGGCCAGGAGCGGGCGGCATAGGCTGAAAGATCCAAGACTGTGAGGCCCATTGGCGGCATGAACTAGGAATTCCGTCCTTCGCTCAAGTCCCCCCATTTTGACGTGAGAGCGTGTCACTCCGTTTGGAAGAATGCGAATTTAGCAGCTCTGGTTGCGGGATTGGCCGCGAGGTATAGGCGAGGGTGGCTCAGTTATCGCCTCAGAACACGGCTCGTACAGGGGTGTGTGCTAGGATTACCGGTTTATGCACACCGGAATTATTGGACTACCGCAGGTTGGGAAGACGACACTGTTTCGGATTTTGACGAAGGCGCACGTCGAAGGGAAGGGTGGGCCGTCGGCGACGCACGTGGGCGTGGCGAAGGTGCCGGAGCCGCGGTTGGTGGAGTTGGCGAAGCTTTATAACCCCAAAAAGATTACGTATGCGACGGTGAATTACGTGGATTTGGGCGGGATGCAGAAGGAGCGCATGCGCGATGCGCTGGCGCAGTTGCGCGAAGTGGACGTGATTGCGCATGTGATCCGGGTGTTTGATGATCCGTCGGTGCCGCACTCGGAGGGGAGCATTGATCCGCTGCGGGATGCGACGAATTTGGATTTGGAGCTGATGCTTTCGGATCACGACCAGATTATGCGGCGGTTGGAGCGGGTGGATAAGGATTTAAAGAAGAAGCGCGATCCGATTCTGGAGATTGAGAAGGGCGCACTGGAAAAATGCAAGGCGCATGTGGAGGCGGAGAGGCCGCTGCGTGAACTGGAGCTGACGCCGGAGGAGAGGAAGTCAATCGGGGGATTTTTGTTTTTGTCGGCGCGTCCGGTGTTGTACGTGCTGAACCTGGGGGACGACGAAGCGGACAAACTGGACACCGCCGTGGAGCGGCACAAATTGAGTTCATTGCAGGGACGGCCGAATGCGGCGGGGGTGGCGATTTGCGGGCGGCTGGAGGCCGAACTTTCGGAGATGCATGAGAAAGAAGCCGCGGAGTTGCTGGCGTCTTACGGATTGAAGGAGCCGGGGCTGAACCGGTTGATTCGCGCGACGTATGATTTGCTGGGGTTGATCCAGTTTTTCACGGCCGGGGAGCCGGAAGTGCGGGCGTGGACGATCCGAAAGGGCGCGACGGCGGTGAAGGCTGCGGGGGTGATTCATAGCGACATCGAGAAGGGATTCATACGGGCGGAAGTGGTGCGGTGGAATGACTTGCTAGCGGCGGGGAGTTTGGCGGCGGCGCGGGAGAAGGCACAGGTGCGGTTGGAGGGGAAGGAATACATTGTGCAAGAAGGGGATGTGATTTTGTTCCGGCATAGCGGATGAAGAAGGATGTAATGAAGTAAGGAGAAGAAGAGAAGATAACGCGGAGACGCTCCAGGACGCAGAGATTTCGCAGAGAAGAAGAGACGGAGATGAGTTTGCGAGTACCCGTTACCTCCGCGATGCAGTGAGGGTTCGCGCGGCCTCCCGACCCCGGTCGGGACGAGTTCGGCCTGTGCTAATGGCGATGGGACATGATCTGGCATTTCGGACGGCGCTGGCGGCGGGGCTTGGGCTCGTGGCCGCGGCGGGGAATTTGGTGGGGGGATATTTTGTTATTCACAAGGAGTGGCCGCGGAAATTTCTGCAATATTTTCTGGCGCTTGGCGCCGGGTATATGCTGGCGGTGGCGTTCGTCGAAGTAATCCCGGAGTCGGTGAGCCTCTCGGGTGAGAGTGCGCTGCTGTACGTCCTGATTGGCTACTTCCTGGTGCACCTGTTCGAACACACGCTGGCACCGCATTTTCATTTTGGAGAAGAGACCCACTGCGAAGAGGTGCGCCACTATCATGCACGGACGAGCGTGTTGGTGGGGCTGACGATTCACACGTTTTTTGACGGCGTGGCGATTGCGGCGGGATTCCTGGTTTCGACTTGGCTGGGAGGGGTGATGTTCTTCGCGGTGTTTCTACATAAGCTGCCGGAGGGATTCACGGTGGCTTCGGTAGTGCTGGCGAGCGGGCAGGGAAAGCGCAATGCGATTCTGGCGGCGGGCTTATTGGGAGTGGCGACGGTGGCGGGCGTGGTGTTGACGAGTTCGCTGCAAGGTCAATTGAAGTACGCGCTGCCGCTTTCTGGTGGGGTCACGTTGTACGTGGCGGCGACGGACCTGCTGCCGGAGGTAAATCGGGAGCCGAATTGGCGGATGGCGTTGCTGGTGTTTGTGGGAGTGGTCAGTCTGTTGATAATGCGCCATTTATTCCACGTATAATTTCGCTCTACTTTCGCCTAAGAGTACTCCTACCGATTGCAACTTTCTGAGACTACAGGTGTTTGATACAGTGTGGCGGCTATGGCCAGGTCGGACGTCCAATTGATGCTGGACGTGAAGGCGGGCGACGAACAGTCGTTTACGCTATTGCTGCAGCGCTATCGGACGCCACTCGTCAATTTCCTGTACCGGATGGTGCGGAACCGGGAACAGGCGGAAGATTTGGCGCAAGAAGTCTTTTTGCGAGTGTACCGCGCACGGGAAGATTATGTGCCGAGCGCGAAGTTCACCACCTGGCTCTTCCGGATCGCAACAAATCTGGCGTTAAATTCGGTGCGGGACAACCGTTACCAGCGGATGGAAATCTCACTGGATGCGCCGGTGACGGCGGATGCGGAGGATGGCGACGAGAAGACGATGGACGTCGCTGAGAAGCACGCGAACATCGAACAGCATTTGATCGCGGAGACGCGGCGGAAAATGATCCGGCATGCCATTGAAAAGCTTCCGGAGAAGCAGCGTGCGGCGGTGCTCCTGCACAAGTATCAGGAACTGGACTACGGAGAGATTTCGAAGATTTTGGATTGTTCGGAGAGCGCTCTGAAATCGCTGCTTTTCCGGGCGTACGAAACGCTGCGAGTGGAACTAGCCCCCCTCGTGGCGCAGCAGGCAAGACAGTAGAGGTTGGTCCAGGAAGGGAAGGACGTCATGAGTTGTGGCCGGATGGAAAGGAAGATTATTGGATATGTGGACGGGCGCCTGAAGGAAGGCGAACGGCTGGAAGTGGGGAAGCATCTCTCGACGTGCGCGGCGTGCCAGTTGCGCGCGAATGAGTTTCGCGCGGTAAATGTGTTGCTGGACGAGCTGCCGATGACCGAGCCATCGGCGGCGTTTGACGTTCGCGTGCAGGCGCGCGTGGCGGCGGAACCGACCAAGCAAAGCTGGTGGGCGTGGTTCGCGCCGTCGCCGCGGGTGGCGTTTGTGGCGTCGATGCTGGTATTGGCGACGGTGTGGCTGGGCTCGCGGCCCACGGACAGTTCGTTGAGTGCGACGGACATCGACAAGATCAATCAGAACATGCAGGTCCTGGAAGATTATGATGTGATTTCGGATTTTGCGCCGCTGACGGAGTTGCCGCCGCCGGTGCAGAACGACGACGCGAGTGATTCCAACCAGAATCAGCAGATGTAAGGGAAATGAGACTGAGAATCCAATTCGCGGGTAGCTTGGTGGCGCTGGGGATTGGCGCAGCATTGGCAGTGCCGTCTTTTGCGCAGAGGGAACGCTTGAATTGGGCGCAGAACCGCGCGGCCGACAAGCCGCCCAAGCAAGAGAAACAACAGCCGAGGCAGGGGCGCCGGCAGGAACAGAGGCAAGAGCGCAGGCAACAGCAACAAGGAGCGCGGAGGGCCCAAGTGGAGAGGCGCCAGAACGATAATTCGCGCCGGCCTTCGGGGCGAAATCCAAATCCGCCGGATGCCAATTCGCGGTCGAACAATAGTCTAAATCGACCAAATGAACATTCGCGGCCGAGCAATAATCCGAACCGGCCACCGTCGGCGTACACTCCCCCGCCGGCAAAAAGATTCGACAATTTAAATCGGCAAGAGCAACAGAAAATCCTGCAGTACGATAAGACCTTTGAAAAGCTGAGCCCAGCTCAGAGGCAGGAGCTAAGGGACCGTCAACGTGTTTTGGACCAATTGACGCCGGAACAGAAATCTCACCTTCGGAACGAGGTCGTTCCGAAGTGGAGGCAACTTTCTCCGGATCGGCAGCGGGCAATTCAACAGCGGCTGGGCGTGCTGAAGAATATGCCAGAGTCGGCGCGAAACCAGCATTTGAATGACCTGAATTTCACGCGGGGTATGAGCGAAGAAGATAAGGCGATGCTGCGCGACTTGAGCCACATGCATGTGGGCGGGGCCCCGGAACCGCCGAACGAATAGCGCCACATTTCCAAGGCCAATCTGGATTGTGTTCTCCCTTCGACTGCATTGACAACTCATCTCCTCTCACGGCATCGTGATTAGTTCAGGCTGAGTATCCAACGAGTGGAGGAAGAATAATTTGAAAAGTGACCGCGCAGCGGTCAACCCGGCCGTGTCCACGCGCTTTCGCGCCATGCAGCACCGCAACTTTCAGCTGTTCATCGCGGGACAACTCATTTCGCTGATTGGCACGTGGATGCAGACTACCGCGCAGCTTTGGTTGGTGTACAAGCTGACGGGTTCTGCGGCGCTGCTCGGGGTATTTGGATTCGCGAGCCAGGTGCCGATGCTGTTTCTTTCCTCGGTTGGCGGCTACGTCGGGGATCACTACGACCGGCAGCGCGGCGTGATTGCCACGCAGGCGTGCTCCATGATTCTTGCGTTCGCGCTGGCGGCGTTGACACTGACGAATGTGATTCACGAGTGGGAAGTTATCGTCATCGCATTCCTTGTGGGCATCGTGAACGCGTTTGACGTGCCGATCCGTCAGGCGTTTTTTGTGCAGATGGTGGGGAAAGAAGATCTTCCGAACGCGATTGCACTGAATTCCTCGATTTTCAACGGCGCGCGCGTGGTTGGTCCGGCAATTGCGGGATTTGCGATTGCCTGGGTTGGAGAAGGCTGGTGTTTCTTTCTGAATGGTCTGAGTTTTGTGGCAGTGATTGTGGCGCTGCTGCTGATGCGGATCAAGCGGATGGAAATAAAACCTAGCAAGGATTCGCCGCTGAGAAGTTTTGTACAGGGTTTTCGGTTTGCGATGAGCGATCTGCCGGTGCGATCGGCCCTCTTGTTACTCAGCGTGTTAAGCCTCTTTGGTTTGCAATATGCCGTGTTCCTGCCGATTTACGCGAATGACATCCTGAAGGGCGGCGCGCGCACGCTAGGATTGCTGATGAGTGCGGCGGGAGTGGGTGCAGTGCTTGGCGCGTTGCAATTTGCGGCGCGGACGCACTACCGGGGTCTTGCTCGATGGATTGCGGCAACTTCTGCTTCGTGCGCGGTGTGTCTAATTATCTTTTCGCAGACAATGATTTTCTGGTTGTGTACTGTAGTGCTCTTCGTAGTGGGTTTCGCTGCGACATCGCAGATGGCGGCGACGAACACGCTCATTCAGAACCGCGTGCCGGATGAACTGCGCAGCCGCGTGATGGCGGTGTACGCCACGATGTTCATGGGGGTGCAACCGATTGGTGCGCTGATCGCCGGCGGATTGGCGAAGCGGATTGGCGCGCCTTACACGCTGACGATTTTCGGATCGCTGGTGCTGCTGGGAAGTCTATTCTTTATTTTCCTGGTGGTCATGAGGGTGCAGCAGAGACCGGAGGAATCTACTGTGGCACCCGCAAACGACTG